>Ga0272440_1001184_pt1 | contig 21727 bp, 14 predicted proteins | sample SSMMMBAug17_FD_192440 | JGI IMG/M metagenome (GOLD analysis project Ga0272440, IMG submission 192440) | Marine sediment archaeal communities from Little Sippewissett salt marsh, Falmouth, MA, United States - SSM-MMB-Aug17 | ecosystem: Environmental > Aquatic > Marine > Wetlands > Sediment ...
GGGGGGAATTCAACCGAAACTTCTCACTATCTTATTAATATTCAAATATTTATCCTTAATTCAACAGCATTGAGCCCCACCCTACATGGTTATTATATAATACCAAATTTCATTTGCCAAAGTAGAAGTAGCAATAATAATTAAACTGGTTTTTTTCATAATACTATGAATTAAATGAATAAATCATTTATCATTATTCTAAAACCATTTTTCGTAAACAATATGATGGATGCCATAAGCTAATTGGAGGTATATAGTTGCAAGTTCCTTGGAAAACTGATTGTTTATCTGAATATCTGGATATGGTTAAATCTGGAAACAAACCAGATTTTTCAAATCGATGTTTAATTTGTGGCGCAAAAAATTGCGCTACGTTTAATGGCTATTACACACGTTCTGTTCTTGATCCTTTAAATAATATCTTTATAAACGACTTTCCTGTTTTACAATATCTTTGTCATCGAAAAGGTAGTAATCCTGTTTCTGTTCATATTACATTTTCTTTACTCCCATGGATGCTCATACCTTATCATCGTCTACCTTTGCTTTTTATTATCTATGCAATAAAACTTAAGATACAAAATAAAATTAGTTTCTTCAACTTAGTTACAGAGCTTGATCTAAATTTTAATAAATTTCATGAATTATTTGATTTTTCTGATTTTATCAATGTTAATACATTATTTTTCTGCAAAACTATTATAGCGGTTGCTATGAATAGATTTATTGAAAGTGATAGTTATATAGGCAATAGCTTATATCAAGATATAACTGCTAATAATGGCGATCAAAACCTGCTTAGTTTTATTAATCTTCTTTTAAACTACGAATGTGAATATAACAAATGGATTTAAATTTCAATGTCCTATTTTTTTTATATGTATGAGCTACAAATGCTTTTGACTTATGACTTTTTTTCAAGTGAAACATATTGGACACAGTGGATAAAAAAAATTTTTTTTATCCACTGTGTCCAATACAACAGATTTATAGTTTAATTTTTATTATTTAAAGAAAAAGTTTCATCCATATTAATTATTGTAGGAGTAATAAAAATTAGTAATTCTTCTTTATCAGTACTTCTTGCGTTTGTATTAAATAGCCATCCAATAATAGGAAGTTTTGAAAAAAGCGGGACACCACTTGTACTTGAATCTTTTCTTGTTTTCATAATACCGCCAATTACAACAGTATCTCCATCATTTACAAGCAGTTCGGTTTTTGCCTGTTTTGTTTGAAAAGATTGTTCTCCATTGACAACTGGTCCAAGATCATTTTTTGAAGTATCAATTACCATGCTAATTCTTTTATCAAGTGTAATATGAGGAGTTACATTAAGCTTTAAAAAAACATCTTTAAATTCTGTAACTGTATTTCCCTGTTCATCAAGTTTATTTATAGGATATTCTAAGCCCTGTTCAATAATTGCCTGTTTATTATCTAAAGTTACAATTCTTGGAGCAGAGATAATTCTTACTTCGCCTAATGATTCCATTGCTGAAAGTTTAGCATTTAATGTAAAAGGTGTTAAACCTGATAATCTTTGAAAATTAATTCCTATATTGCTGCTGGCTGCAGAAGGATAGCTTACAGCCCAATTGTAGCCATAAGTGCCGCCTAAAAAGTCATAACCTCGTGAAGGGCCTACACCAGAGCGTTGATCACCAGGTTGTATTCCAACTTCTCCTGACCATTCTATGCCAATGTCCCTTGAAAAATTATTTGTTACTTCAACTATTCTTGCTTCAATCATTACTTGCAAATTAGGCCTGTCTAATTCTTTTTTAATTCCTAAGGCTCGATTTATTTTTTCACGAACATCAGTCATGATGATCAGATTAGTACGATCGTCCACACTTAATGTTCCTCTATCTTTTGTTAGCAAACCTTGAATATGTTTCTCAATATCTGATGCTTTTGCATAGTTAACAGGAATATATTCTGTAAACAATGGTGCAAGGACTTCACTATTTTTCTTTTCTATTTCAAGCTTTGCTATTCTTTCAGCTTCTTCTTTTGAAATAGTTTCTTTTCTTGATATACGTATAATATCACCTTCATAGGTCATTCCAAGTCCATTCATTTTTAGAATAAGATCTAATATTTGATCCCATGGCACAGGTTTCTTTAAAGTTAAAGTAACTCTACCGCCGACATCAGTGTCAATTGCAAAATTTCTTCCTGAAACTTCTCTTAATATTCTAAAAACATTTTTTATATCAGTTTCATAAAAATCCAGTGCGATTTTTTCTCCCTTGTATTTGTATTTTGTTCGAGCTTTTCTTGAAGATAAAAATGTTTGAATTATTTCTTTTTTTTCAGGTTCTTCTTTTTTAAGCTGTTTTGGTTCATTCCATCTTGATATTGACTTTTTATAGGATAATGGAGATGATGGGGCATCAAAATTGATTATAATGCGGTTATTTTTTTGTTTAACATAATATGAAGCTACAGAATTTAAATCTATTACTATATCAACAGAATTACTGTTAGATTTTACAGGTCGTATTTTATTTACAGATGTCTCAAAATACTGAGTCGGCATTTCTTTTTCCTGACTTTTTGATATTTCAGCATCTTTTAATTTTATAACAACTTGTTTGTCTATAGATTTATCAATGCTATAATCAACCTTTCCATCGGTTTTAATAATAACACTTGCACTGGCATCCTTTTCTGAAATAAAGTCAATTGAAGTAATTTTATTAAGTTTTTTGGTAAATGATTCCTGACTAAAAATTTTGGAAAGTCTTGGTTCAGGATTAATAATTTCAGGAACTTCATTAGAAATTATTTGTTTTTTATCTAAAACATTATCAGTCTCTTGAGTCTTTTGATCATTAACTGTCTCACTAATATGTTTTTTTTCATCAGGCAGATCATTACCAATATATATAGAAATTCCATCTTCTGTGGGAAAAGCAACATATGATGACAGATAATCTTCAAAGGTATCAATTACAAGCCTTAACCTTTTTGGATATTTATATGTTCTGATTTCCTTAATATATTTATTTTGTGTTACTTTATATGTCATATTTTTATCTGGGCTATCGATGTCAAACAGATCAAATATTATCTTTGGCGGTCTTTCAATCTTTGAGGTTTTATAATTATTTGCAGAAATATTTGAGTGAACCTGAACAAGAGTATTATTTTCAAGTGGACTTATTTCAACATTAAAATCTTTGTTTGAAAAAGATTTTTCTAATTTTTTGATATTAAAAGGTTCTTTGACAAAATTGTTAGATATAGTACCTTTAGTACCTTCAAGTTTTGAAATTGAATTATCTATTTTTTTATCAAAAGTAATAAGCAAATCTGTTTGCTGTCTTTCTACTTTGTAAACAGCATCTTTTATTAAAGTAATTTCTACTTTTGTTGAATAACCATTAGCAGTTTTTAAAGTAGAATTAACAGCTTTAATAAACTCATTATCATCAATAAGAACATCTTTTACATTACCAAGTCTGGTATCTGGAAAATACAATTCAACACCAAGTGATGGAATTAAACGCTTTACAGATGTATATTTCAAATTTTTATTTGCATTTATTCTAATACTATTTTCACTAACATTAATAGCAGATATGATTGCCATATCATTGTAATTTGAAGGCTCACTATACGTTATTGATGCATCATTAGTTATATTCTTTTTTGAAAAAAAGTTAAAATTAGCGCATCCTGCTATATAAAGAAAAACTATTAATAATAGAAGGACAGGCGCCTTATCTCTAACCCATTTTTTTAACTCATATATCATTTTAAAATTCACCATCTGGCTTATGTAATTTCATTACTTTTGTATTATATTTTACAGAACCTGCAAAGCCTTGCTCCGGTTCTTTAATTATAATACGATCCAAAAAAATATCTGAGACTTTACCATTGTTTAAACCAATATATGTCCCTGTTTTTACGACATAACCTCTACCAGAAGCCTCTTCAACTATCCCCTTGCCTCCTTTTTTTGTCATAATTACCGCTGTAAGTTTAAGTTGACTAATATCAAATTTTTCAAGCTGAGTTAGATATCTTTTTCTTGTAAGTTGTTTCTTTTTTTGTTCTTTAATAGGATCAGGGGATGTATCTTTTTTCTTTTTTGAAATCAAAGGTTTAAAAGGATCAATTTTACCTTTTGGATTGTAATAATACTTTATTTGCAGAGATTTACTTAAGTCATTATTATTTTTAGAGTGTTCTTTATCTGTTTTAGCTATAATTGTATTTTTAATATTATTAGAAATATCCTTTTTTTGGTTTTCCTGTTTTAAATTTTTTTTATTATTTAATAAAATTTTATCATCAATTTTTTTTATATTATCATCTTCATCTTTAACATTTTTACTTTGCTTAAGGTTCTCATGGTTGAATTTATCTAATGAAAGAGATGCTAAATTAATTTTTTTATGATCTAAAGAATTTTGTTGAGTTATTTTTTTATCATTTTTTTCTAATTGTTTTTGTTTATCAGATTCATTTTGTTTACTATTGCTTTCAGTTTCATTATTACTTTTATTTTCAACTATTTCATTTTGTCTTGTTTTATTTTCAATTTCTTTGTTGTCAGCCAAAGCATTTTGTGTAGTAACATTATTATCAATTTTTTGAGTATTAAAATCATTATTTACATCTTTATTATCATTTTTATTTACTGCATTATCACTATTTTCTGTTCGTTTTGTTGAATTAAAATTTTCTTTTGTATTGTTTGCCTGTGTTATTTGTTTTTGTGAATTTTTTAGATTATTTTTAATATTGTCATTTTTTGTCAAATTAACTTGCTTTTCATTAATAGAGGCAACAGGATTGATTTTTTTTCTTATAATCATAGGCTTACGTACTGCTGCAGATTCATCAGATTCATTGCATCCCTGACAGAATAAAGTACAAAATACTGATATTATTAAAATAAGTCTAAAAATCATTTTTTTATTATTTGCGTTTCTTTTTTCCATGAGAACCTGCTTCTAAAAATTTATAAGTAATTGCAGTACATGCAACGGCCAATAAAGATTTATCATTTTTTTCTACAATATCAATTTTAAAATTCTGAATATTAACAATTCTTGACAATCTAGAAACTTTGTCAAAAAAAACTGCAATATTATGAAAATGTCCATTTAATTGAATAGTAATAGGTATTTCAGCATAAAAATCCTTTATTGATTCTTGCTCAGGCTTAAATAAGGTGCATTCAAGCCCTGCTTCACGTCCGGCTCTTGATACACTTTCAAGCAAAGTACGAATTTCTTCTTTATCAGGAAGAATACGCCTTGCTTTTTCAAATTGCTCTTCAGCATGTTTTGCCATATTTCTGATCTTTTTTAAATCCTTTGTTTTCTCTTTTACATTATCTAACTGTTCATCTAATTCTTTTTCTTCCTCCCTTAGCGTTGAAACCATGTCAAATTTCGGCATTATAACTAAGTAAAAATATGCACCTGAAATAAGTAATATTATTCCTGCACATATTGCAATGCGCTGTATTGTATTAAACTTTTCGATTTTTTCTATTATTTTATCAAAATTTTCAGCCATACTTTTCCTGTTTATTTAAATTCATATAAAAAATATTAATATTAACAAACAATTATTACAAGATTCATCGCCTTCTTTTACCTTTTTTTGATATGGTAACTTCTTTTAATTTGCACAATATATCAAATTTTTTTAAATTAATTTTATCTTCAATACTTGTAAGCTCTGTTTTGTTTAGAATAATTCTTTTAAACAGAAACATAGTTGCATTTTTAACAATAATTTTTTCTAATTCAGCAGAATAATCTTCACCAATAACTGTTTTTAAAGCTGCAATGAATTTTGTTTTACGTAGATAAGGATATGTTCCTAAATTTTTTATCTTTGTTAATATATTTTTTGTAACCTTTTCACTTTCTAATTTATTTATTAATGCATCATTGACTTTGAATGTATCTCTTGCTTCTTCAAGGTTTCTCATAAAATCGCTTACAGTTTTGTCATCAAGAGCAATGCCAATCAACTGTACTTCAAATTCATTAGCTTTTACATTTGTAAGCCACATTCGCTTTGCAACTAAAGACTGAGTTAAATTATTAAGAATATTAATCGAACCGGTTCTATTTGAAGCCAATTTTTCTATTATTTCAAGTCGTTTATTAACTTTTTCAAGCTCTTTTTTAAGTCTGTCCACATCTTTTGAGCGTTTTTTGTAATTTAAGATTTTTGTTCTTGTTTGAGTATTTTTAATTTCAAGGCCCTCAATGCTTTTTATAAAGGAATTATTTACAAAGATACAAATACCAATTACAAGACACAAAAGTATAACAAAAATAATAAGTTGACTTATAATATTTTCTTTTTTTCCAATTGACCTATATGCAGGCTGCAAATTTATTAAAATCATTTGTCACCCACTCTTCTTATTGAAAGTCCCATACAAATACTGGCTTGTGGTGCAATGCGTTTAAGGAAATCAACATCTAACTGGCTTTCATCTATTTCAAAAAATTGAAATGGATCAAATAAATCAACATCAACAGAAGTTTCTTCCGCCAGTGCTGATTTTAATCCTCCTACAAAGGCTGAACCGCCACTAAGTAATATTTTCTTTATAGGATGCTCGGGACTTGAAGAATAATAAAAATCTATTGCTCTTTTTAGTTCAGAACACCAATACATAATTGTTGATGCCTTTATCTCCATATATTCTTCTTGAGGCAAAAACTCTGATTCACCAACTTGTTTGATTTCTTCAGCTTCCTCAAAAGTACATTCAACCCTTGCAATAATATCCTGCGTGAACTGCTCACCTCCAAGAGATATATCTCTCATAAATAATGAGTTATTGTTTTTAACAATATTGACATTTGCTTTATTTGCTCCGACATCTATTAATGCAACTGTATCTTCGCCTCCATAAGCTAATTCATGAATATTTTGTAAAGCAAAGCAATCAACATCAATAACAGCAGGAAATAACTCTATATTTTCTAACAAATGGATATAATCATTGATCATATCCTTTTTTGCAGCTACTAAAATTACGCTCATCTGTTCAGAATTTTCTTCTGATTCTCCTAAAATTTGAAAGTCAAGGTTAACATCATTAATATCAAAAGGAATATATTGTTCAGCTTCATAGTTAATTCTATTACTAAGTTCTTCTGCAGTCATTTTCTGTAAATTGATTCTTTTTACTATTACAGAATAACCTGATACTGAGATCGCCACATTAGTTTCTTTAATATTCATCTCCCTGAAAAGTTCTCTAATTGCCTCAGCAAGAGTATCTGAATCCTTAATTACACCCTCATGAATTATTTCCGGCGGAATATTTCGCATGCCAAATTTATTAAGAGTATACATATTCTGCATACCAGATTTTTTTAATGTCCTTACCCTCCTATTTATATTCACTTCTCCAACTTTTATTGTCCGAGAACCTATATCAAGCCCTATGAGGTTATCTTTTTTGCGGCTAAAAAACATATGAAATCCTTAATAAGTAATAATTCTGTTAAAAATGTGAAATTCACTGACTAATAAGTTAACTTTCCCTTACAATTATTTCTAAAATAAAAAATAAAAAGATACTTTTTTGCTTTCTACCTTATTAAATATGGCATTTAACATTAATGGAAAAATTAGACTTGTTTAATTCTCCATTAATATTTCAATTAATGGTAGGTATTGTTTTTGTAAGAAAAACAATAAATTTTTAAAGCAATAATTATGCCGAGAGAATATATTTTTTAATTGAAATATTGATACTTTTAAATATCAGTTTATTTAAAAACCGCTTAATTAAAATCTATTTGAAAAGACACAGAATTCGATAAATTCTTACATATTTTTTTTGTTAATATTAAATAAAATCAGGTATATGGGTACAAATAAAGTTGTGTGTTTGAATATTATTAGATATTTTTAACAGGGAAGACATGGACAGAGAAGAATTCAAGATTGGTTTTTGTTTTTTTTACAGGACAGAGAAGAATTCAAGATTGGTTTTTGTTTTTTTTGACATGGACAGACAAGGACAGACATGGACAGAGAAGAATTTAATTTAAGCTTGTTTTTGTTTTTTTTACATGGGCAAGCATTGACAGACAAGGAAATATAATTGGATTATAAAGTATATTTTTCTGAAAAACATTCTAAAAAGTCATACCAATTCAACACTCTAATATTATTTTCTAAAATTCGTTCTTTTTGATTTATTCCAATTACAATTCCTGGGATATTTTTGTTATCTTTTATAAAATTTATTAATCCAGATAATTTTTCTTTGACAATTACCTTTGAGGACTTTATTTCCAAAGCGCATAGAATTTTTGATCCTCGGCATATTAGCAAATCAACCTCAGATCCATGATTTGTCCGCCAGTAGTAAAGCTGACAGTCTAATCTCTGATAGCTGATTAACGCCATTAGCTGTGTAATAAAAAATTGTTCAAAACGTCTTCCTCTAATGACATGATTTAACTCTTGCCCTGAAGTATGGGCTAATGCGTTTGTAATTCCAGAATCAAATAAATAATAGCGTGGATGGGTTACTAATCTTTTTCTTTGACTTTTATTCCAGCCAGGAATTTTAAAAGCAAGAAAGGTATCTTCTAAAATCTGATAGTATTGTTGAACTGTTTTAACTGATACTGAACATTCTCGAGCAATATTGCTATAATTGACTATTTCGCCATCGTTTGCAGCTGCAATATCTAAAAAATTGGAAAATGGTCCAATATTTCTAACAAGACCTTCTTGAGCAATTTCTTCTCGAAGGTAAGTTTCTGAATATGAAATAAGAAATTCCCTTATATCTTCGTCTTTATTATCCCATAGTACTGGTAAAGTTCCTATTTTAAGCGCTTTTTCAAGTTCAAAAATATTTCCTAATTCATTGTAAGTCAGTGGAAATAAATAATAAGTATATGCTCTTCCTGCAAGTAAATTTGCAGCACCTCTACGTAGTTTCCGAGAGCTTGAACCTGTTAAAATAAATTTTATTTTATGTGATTCTATCAATTCATGAACTTCATCTAACAAAGAAGGAATTTTTTGAATTTCATCTATTACACATGTAAAATTTTTATCTTTTTTTATATGAGCAAAAATTTCTTCTCTTAAATATCCAGGATTTTTTGCATAGTTCAAATAATTTCTTTGAGGAAGAAGATCAATATATAAATCTTTTTCAGTTAATAATGAACGTACAAAAGTACTTTTTCCTGTTTGACGAGGGCCAAAAAGAAAGTAACTCTTTGATTTAGTTGGATTAATAAATCGTTTAAACATAACTCCAAAAATGTACGCTATTTTTTTCCTTTTGTCAATTTAATATATTTTATATATTGAAATCAAAGCCCGAAAATTTGATATATGGGTTTTATTTCCTATTTGGGCTTTTCAATCTATTGAAGTGTGTATATATCTTGAAAATCAGTGTTTTCTCTATTTGGAATTTTCAGTTAATTGAAATTTATGCCTTAAACTGTACTTGTTTGTCAGTTATAAATAACAAAAACCAAAAGGTTAAACATAAGGTAAAAAAAAGCGCAATATTTTTAAGGATTTGTTATAGTTATCCTCTATTAAATATTTCGCCTTTTAATTGTTTTATAAAACTTACGCAAACAAATCTAATAAGACACCTTTAGAATCTCCTGAAGCTTTATCTAAAACGTTTTCCATGTCTTCTAATGTTAATTCTTTAATTACTGTTCCTTCTTCAGTATCAAGAAGTTCAACATAAAATTCTTCATCATCTCTATTAAGACGAAATTCAGCATTCTTAATTTGAACATCTTTTTCAGATTCTCTTAATTTATCAAGCTCACTGTTTAACTGTTTGACCTGTATTTCTAACTGTCTTTTCTTTACAGCAACAGATTGTAATTCCGAACTTGTAGTATCTAGTTCACGTTGTTTGTCAATAATTTTTTGAGCTAATTCTTTTGAAGAGTCATCTCTTTTTATATCTATCCTGTCATTGCTCAGCTTATTATCAACTTTTATCGGTTTACTATGCACGCCTGCTGGTAAGACTTGAACATTTGTTTTCTGAAATTCTTTTGTTTGTAAGTTCAGCTTTTTAGCTTTATCATTTTTAACATAGTTTTTAGCTTCATAAGTCTTATTATTAACCTTTGGCATTACTGGATGTGATAATGGTTTTATTGTTATATCTGCCATTTTAACTCCTCCCATGTCTAAAAATTATTTCATCATAATTCATTTGTTAATTGGTTTAAATATTTAATAAAGAACATAATTAAATTTTTAAAAATTAATCAAAGTGCTTAAACGTTATTAGAAATTTTCGTTAATAAATAAAGATTTAATATTTCCTGAAAACTATAATTAACAAATAAATTATTGGAAAAATTGTATAATTCTAAGTTCAAATTTGAACTTATATAATTTATTGACAATTATCTTTTAGTTTGCAGGATTCAATTTTTAACAAATGAATATAGTAATAACTTTAAAAGTTGTTTTTAAAAGTTGTTTTTACCTGTTATTTAAAAATACGAAAATTTTCGTTCATACACTAAAATTATAGATTTTTTTAAAGTTTTTATTTATTTATCGACAGATTTTATCCATTTCTTTACATTAGAATTTAATAGTTGATAGTATTTTTTTATTCCTCCAAGTCCAGTTCTGCCAAAGAAATAATTTATTTCTAAAAATAATGGTTTACGATATTTTTGTTTACTTTCATCAAAAAGGAAGTCAAAGCCTGCAAGATTAATCCCTGTTTTTTCACAAAGTGCAAGCATTTCATCAGCACCTTGTTTTTGAAGGTCTTTATCAATATTTTCTTCAACAACAGCACCTTTTCCAATATTGCTATAAAAAATTTTACTATCTTGTTGTACTTTCCAATATGTTTTTATGTATGATCCAATAATAACAGCTCTTAAAGTTCTACTATTATTTGGAATGTATTCCTGTATTACAAAACCTTTCTGTCCAGTACATTCATATTTTTTTGCTAGTTCTAATACATTTGAAAAAGATTTATCTGAATCTATTAAATAAACATTATTTCCCTCTCCACCCCATGAAAATTTAAAAACAAATGGAAAATTAATTGGATATGTATCATGATTGGAATAAAAAATATCTAAGGTTTCATAAATGTATGTTTTTGGATGACATACATTCATTTTTTTAAATAATCGAGCCTGACCTGTCTTTCCAGGATATTCAAAAAGTGCATCATAGTTTGGAAAAACATTATGACAATTCTCATTAGCCATTTTATAAAGGCTTTCCCTGCATCCTTGAGGTAAAATAACAGCTTTAGCCTTTTTAATTGCTGAAAGTTCTTTTTCAGATGGGTCTCTTCCTGCACAAATAATATTTAGGTCAGCTTCAATGCATGGATGAAAAGAAAGTATCATGTTATTTGCTCCTAAAAAAATTCAAATTTGGTTCTTCGAATTTCGTGTGGACTGACACTGACAAACACTTCACATGATTAGAAAAAACAAAGTTGGATTATTATTATTTACATCTTTAAAATTAAATAGTGCAAAAAAATTTTTACTTTAAAAATTCTTGAAATTCAGATTAATTAATATTATAGTGTCAAGATTTCAATTTTTGAATATTTAGTATCCACTTCATATTTCAAATATAAACCATAGTTGAATTTATTTAAACAAGAAAATGATGAAAACTTTTAAAATTACAGTTGAATTTATTTAAACAAGATGATGAAAACTTTTAAAATTACACTTTTAATAATACTGATATCTTATAAGGCTTTTGCTTCTGATTTTAGTCAGTTAAATATGGATAACTATAATATCAATAAGGCTAATCTTGAAAAGGGTGATATACAGTTATTTTATAAAAATTTTAAAAATAATAATACCGGAGAAAAAAAACAAATAACAGGTATTATTCTTGTAAATGCTCCTGTTAATTTAGTTTGGAATATAATATCAGATTGGGACAGCATGGGAGAATATGTACCATGCTTGAAATATTATAAGACTCTTTATCAGGTAGAATATGATAAGCAAAGTTCAATCAAAAGATCAATAATTGAAGGTTATATAAAAATACCTCTTCCTTTTATTAATAAAAGAATTAATCTTTTTGTAAATTTTTACGAAGGAAACCAATTAATTAGCTGGAAGCTTCTTACTGACGAGCAAAAATATTACTATAAAGACAAAGGCATAAAGATTAAAAGATCAAATAGATATTTAAAAAAAATGGAAGGCTTTACTCGTATCAATCAATATTATGATAATAATAATCAAACCATTTTTTATTATGTTTTAAAAATTGAGATATCTGTTCCAGTTCCATTTTTTGTAAAAAAATTTTTATATGAAACCAGTCTTAAAGGCTTTATGCAATCAATCAAAATTAGATCAGAAAATTTTATGAGTTTTGAAAATTGACACAATATCCTTTTTTGTTGGTGTGTATTGAAAAATTGAAGTAATATAAGCAATAAATTCCTCATTTATTCTATGCAAATGAACATATAAAAATAATTATTATATTAATAATAATATGAATTTTAAACAAATAATAACAGGAAAAAATTCATTATATTTTTTTGTAGGTTGCTATGCGTTAATTGCATTTATAATGCTTCAAAAAAGTATAAAAACTGATTTTTATATTGAATTAACCAGCATTTTTTATAAATCACCATTAGTTACACTTTTAATATCTTTTCCCTGCATTTTTATTATTGGTATTTTAATTGATATTATTAAAGAATCTATTTGTTTAAATATATTAAAAATTTCTCCCTATAATTATAATATGGTTCCAGAAGAAGTTTCTAAAGCTATAAATAATATATTAATATCCGAATTATTGTTATTTGAAAAAGATTCTTTTGATAAAAATTTGCAGTCGCTTAAAATACTTTTGCTGCCTGAGTTTGATGAATGTAAAATTCAACAAAAATGGGTTTTAAGCCTGCTTGAAAATGTTATACTGATATCATGTTATACTATTATCGTTGTTCTTTGCAGAAAAATAGCCTCGGATTTAGATCAAAATGACTTAATACTGTTGAATGGAAGTTTAATTGTTTCATTATTTTCAATTGTTTATATAAAAAATTTGAAATCAGTTTTTACAAATATTGAAATATCTCTCATTTTACAACAGTATTCAAATATGATTCAAAATAATAATATATTAAAAATTATAAATAACTGTAGCCTTTTTAAAGTATAACTATTAAATTTAATTAAGAATTTTAATAAGAAAAATTGTACAATGAAAATAATTTCAGCAGAATTTATAATTAGTGCAGTAAAACAAAAACAGTTTCCTGAACCTTTGCCAGAAATAGCTTTTGCTGGCAGATCTAATGTTGGAAAATCATCATTAATTAACGCTGTATTAAATAGAAAAAAACTGGTTAAAATAAGTTCAAGACCTGGTAAAACTCAGCAAATTAATTTTTTCAAAATTAATAATTGCTTTTATTTTGTTGATTTACCTGGTTATGGATATGCTAAGGTATCCAAAAGTCTTAGAATAAAATGGGGCAAAATGATTGAAAATTATTTAGCCAATCGAAAGAATCTTTTAGCAGTTGTTTTAATAATAGATATTCGGCGTACTCCTCAAGTTGAAGAATTAAATTTTATTTTATGGCTTAAGAATATTGGTTTAAATTCAATAATTATTCTCACAAAGGCTGATAAATTATCAAAAACTGATAAAAAAAAACAAGCAAAAAAAATATCTGATTTTTTAAATATTGACCTTGAAAAGCTTATAATTTTTTCAGCAAAAACTAAGGAAGGTAAACCTGATATTTTAAAAACTATTGAAAATCTTGTTTTTGAATCTGAAAAAATCAATAATGCTTGAAATACAACTTTGGTTTTTCGAATTTCGTGGACTGACAAGTCTAGACTTACACTTCATATAATTGGAAAAAAACAAAGTTGGATTATTATAATCGTCCAACTTTGGTTTTTCAAATTATATGAAGTGTAAGTCAGTGCTTGTCCGTGTCAGTCCACATTAAATTCGAAAAACCAAAGTTAGACGATTATATAATAACAAAATTAATTTATTAATGTAATTTTTTATGAACCTACAAAAAAAATTTAAATCAGGATTTATTGCAATAATTGGATCGCCAAATGTTGGGAAATCTACATTTATAAATACCATAATTGGTCAAAAAATTTCAATTATTTCAGATAAACCTCAAACAACAAGAAATAAAATAATCGCAATTTTGCACAGAGATTCATCTCAAATGATTTTTTTAGACACACCTGGAGTGCATAATTCAAGTAAAAAGATCAATAAAAAAATGCTTGAGACCTCTTTTTCGGCTATTGATGATGTTGATATTGTTTGTATGATGATTGATGTTGCAAAGTCGGATCCAGTATCTGAAAGTCTATTAATAGAAAACTTTAAAAAAAGAACAAAACCTGTAATTATAGCATTAAATAAAATAGATCTTATACAAAAGGCAAAGTTATTGCCAATAATTGATCATTGGAATAAAATTTATCCATTTAATGCTATCCTTCCTGTCTCTTGCTTAAAATCCTATAATCTTGATAGTCTTATTTCTGAAATGGAAAAACTTTTACCTGCCGGCCCTCCATATTTTTCTGAAGATAATATAACCGATATGCCAGAAAAATTTATTGCTGCTGAAATAATTCGTGAAAAAATATTTTTGTTTACATCACAAGAAATTCCATATTCAACTGCGGTAACAATTGAATCTTTTAAAGAGAATAAAATAAAAAATATAGTTAAGATAAATGCAATAATTCATGTAGAAAGAGATTCTCAAAAAGGGATAATTATAGGAAAAAATGGTTTAAAACTTAAAAAAATTGGTAAGGAATCAAGGAGGGATATTGAAAAAATGACTGGTATTAAAGTTTTTTTGAGCCTCTTTGTGCGTGTTCAAAAAAATTGGACTCAAGATTATGATAGTTTACAAAAATTTGGTTATTAGATTATAGTACATGTAATTAGTGGACACAGTGGACAAAGTGGACGCAGTGGACAAAGTGGACGCAGTGGACAAAGTGGACGCAGTGGACAAAGTGGACAAAGTGGACGCAGTGGACGCAGTGGACACAGTGGACGCAGTGGACAAAGTGGACAAAGTGGACGCAGTGGACGCAGTGGACACAGTGGACTGAAAAAATATGATTTTTTTTTCACTTTGTCCACTTTGTACACTGCGTCCACTTTGTCCACTGCGTCCACTTTGTCCACTGCGTCCACTTTGTCCACTGCGTCCACTTTGTCCACTGCGTCCACAATAAAAAACTTAAAATCTACATTAAATTTTTCAATACAAAAATACCAAAAATAAACTTTTTAATGTATCAAATATGGCAAGCAGATTGCACCATTTAAAAAAAATTTATACCATGAAGTTTCTATTAAAAATGACGATAATGTAAATATTCAATCAATAAAATTAAAGAGGATTTTTGAAATGTTAAAAAATGTTTTTCATAGTGGTGCAATAGGAGATTTAATATGTTCTTTGCCATATCTTTTATCAACAGGTGATAAATATAATTTATTTATATCTCAAAATTTTGAAATTGCGGGAGTTAATAGTGCAAAAACTGTTGTTGAAGGGGAATTATATCCTTATATAAAAACTTTTTTTGAGCGGCAGCCATTTATTAACAGTATAAAAATTTATAATGGCGAAAAACTGGATCAAAATCTTGATGATTTTAGAAAAATAGGAAGTTATAGATTAACATCTTTACATAAAATGTATTTTTATAAATTTGGTGGTCATCAACCAATGGAAAAACCCTGGATTTTTAATATTGAACCTGTTCAAATACCTGATAGAGATATTATTGTAAGTAGGACTTTCAGGCAGGTAAATACATTTTTTCCTCATAATAAGATAATTGAAAAATATGGTAATAGAATTGCTTTTATTGGTTGGGAAAATGAATATGAGAGGTATAAAAAGGAATTTGATTTTCAAGCTAAAACAACTTTTATAAAAATCAAAAATTTGTACGAAGCAGCGCAGATTATTTATGGTTCAAAATTATGCATATCAAGCGGTACTGCTTTTTTACACATTGCACAAGGTCTTAATAAAAAAAGAATTTTTGATGCCAGCCTAACTTACAATGGCGTATGGATTTCAAGCTATCTTGAAGGTGATATTCTTATTACAGAAATAGAGGCTCAAAATCATGACTATGTTTTGGAAAAAGTAGCTATTTGTCTGGATGATAACGATAATACGCTCCCTAAAAAAGAAGAATCATTGCAAAAACATTCAACAGACAACAAACCTTTGCAAAAACATTCAATAGACAGCAAACCTTTGCAAAAACAAGCTACATATGAACTGTCAACTACAAGAGCAGAATCTTCTTCAAAACCGCTTGATCTTCCAATACATTTTTTTACAATAGTTCAAAATGGAGAACCATTTATCAGATATCACATGGATATTTTTTTAAAACTTCCTTTTCGATGGCATTGGCACGTTGTAGAAGGTATAGCTGACTTGAAACATGATTCAGCGTGGGTTTTAAGATATGGCGGACGAATTTCTGATGATTTACATAATAATGGCAGAAGTGTTGACAGTACAACTTCTTTTCTTGACTGGCTGGTAAAAGAATATCCAGAGCATGTAACAGTATATAGAAAACCAGAAGGTGTTTTTTGGGATGGTAAAAGGGAAATGGTAAATGCACCAATTATTAATATACAAGAAGAATGTTTATTATGGCAAATAGATGTTGATGAACTATGGACTGTTGATCAGATTTGTACCTGCTGGAAGATGTTTATTGAAAATTCTAATAAAACAGCAGCTTATTATTGGTGTAATTATTTTGTTGGAGAGGATTTGATAATAAAGAACAGACATTGTTATGGTAATCATGAAAATGAATGGTTAAGAACATGGAGATTTAAACCTGGTTCTTTTTGGGCAGCACATGAACCCCCTGTTTTAGTTGAGCCAATTGATGAAGAAAAAGTTAGAAATATTGCTTCAGTTAATCCATTTATGCAAAATGAAACAGAAAAAAATGGGCTTGTTTTTCAACATTATGCTTATGTAATGCCTGCTCAACTTGAATTTAAAGAAAGGTATTATGGTTATAAAGGTGCTGTTCACAATTGGAACATCCTTCAAAGTCAAAGTTCTTTCCCTGTTATGCTAAGAGATTATTTTCATTGGGTAAATGATAATTCAATTGTTGAAAAAGTTGATTTGAAAAAAATATCACCTATTGTTCAAAGGTCAAAAATTGAAAATAATTGGATTTTTAAACCATCAAAAGAAATTACAATTCCAACAAAGTACCAACAATTAGATCGTTCATCAATAAGCAATAATCTGGGATTAATGTATCAAAATAATGGAAAAATTGATATTGCATTGCATTTTTATGAACAATCTCTTAAAATAAAACCAGACAATCCATTTGCACTTTGTAATATTGGAAAATTAAAGCATGAATCAGGCGATATTGATGAAGCAATAAAATATTATGAACTCTCTTTAAGATCGAAAAATGATACTCCAGAAGCATGGAATAATTTAGGACTTGCACTTCATAGAAAAAATAGGCTTATGGATGCTATAACATGCTATGAAACAGCTCTTTCAATAAGAAGTGAATACTCTGATGCTTTAAACAACATGGGCTTTGCTTATGAAAAACTAAGAAAGCCTGATGATGCAATAACATTTTACAAAAGAGCCATTAATATTGATCCTAACAGTGCCAATGCTCATACAAATATGGCTATATCGTATTTACTGATGGGGAATTATGAAGATGGCCTTAAAGAGTATGAATGGAGATTTAAAAAACAAGATTTCCCAATAAGGAATTTTAATAAACCTCAATGGGATGGATCTTCACTTAAAGACAACACTCTTTTAGTTCATCCGGAGCAAGGATTTGGAGATACTCTCCATTTTATTAGATATATTCCAATGATAAAGCAGCAAAAAGGTGGAAAAATTGTAGTTGAAACTCACAAAGAGCTAAAAAGACTTTTTGAAAATATTGATGGCATTGATTATCTTTTTTCAAAAAATGAGCCAATACCTGATTTTGACTGCCATGTACCTTTAATAAGTTTACCTTTTATTTTTGGAACTAATATTGACACAATCCCGGCAGATATCCCATATCTAACTATTCCTGAAAATCCCAAAAAAGAACTGATTGATATAATGTCAAAACATAGTGATAAATTTAAACTTGGCATTGTATGGTCTGGAGGCGACAAACACAAAGAAGATCATTTAAGATCATGCCGGCTTGCTGATTTTAATTTTTTATCAAATTTTAAAAATATTTCAGTTTTTAGCTTTCAAAAAGGAAAAAATGCAGACTTACTTAAAGATAATAATATCTTACAAATAGAAGATATTGGAAAATTAAATGATGATTTTGCAGATACTGCATATGCATTATCTAAATTAGATTTATTAATTACTGTTGATACTGCTATAGTTCATCTGGCGGGTGCAATTGGTTTACGAACATGGCTTATTTTACCTTATGCTCCAGATTGGAGATGGCTTTTAGATCGTTTTGACAGCCCCTGGTATCCAACTATAAAAATTTTTAGACAACCAAAACAATTGGATTTCAAAAGTGTAATGATCAATATTGAAAATGAATTAAATCATGTACTTAAATTCTATAAACCAGAGATGACAGAAAAGGATTATCATCAAACAGGAGTTGATTTATACAACAAGCAAGAATATTTCGATGCAATACAATGCTTTCAAGCAGCAACATGCAAATCTTTAAAATATTTTCAAGCATGGAATGATTTAGGGGCAACATATGAAAAAACAGGAAATATTTTAGAATCTATTACATGCTATAAACAGTTTTTATCTATTGATAGTAAAAATCCAATTGTTTATAGAAATCTTGGTATTGCTTATAAAAGTCTAAGAAAGATTGATAATGCAATTTGGGCACAAAAAAAGGCAATAGAATTTGATCCTGAGTACTATCAAGCATATAATGAATTAGGTGTTGCATACGAAAAAATAGGTAATTTAGATGAAGCAATTAAAATGCATAAAAAAGCATTATCAATTAATCCTGATTTCCCAAATGCAAATAAAGACCTATCAATGGTGTATTTATTAAAAGGTGATTTAATAAAAGGATTTGAGGGTTTTGAATGGCGTTTTAAATGTGATGATTTTTCAAGTAAACTAGATATTCCTGTTCCTTTTTGGGATGGATCTGATTTTAAAGGTAAAAAAGTTTTACTTTATTCTGAGCAGGGATTTGGCGATATTATTCAGTTTGTAAGATATGCACCATTTGTAAAACAGCGTGGAGGTGAAGTTATAATTGGTACATTTGAAAATATCTCAGAATTAATTAAAACTGTTGATGGTGTTGACAGGGTATTCAGCCAGGACTATGCTTCGAGTTTTGATTTTAAGATTCCTCTTTTAAGCCTTCCAAGAATTTTTAAAACTGATTTAAATACAATACCTTCTAAAGTACCTTATATTAAACCTCCAAAAGAAAATATTAAACTTAAAAAAATTATTCAAAAATATAATAATACTCTTAAAATCGGTTTTGTATGGGCAGGTTCTGATCAGCATAAGGAAGATAATCTTAGATCAATGAGTTTAACTCACTTTGAAATCCTGTTTCCACTTCAAGGCTTTACTTTTTTTAGCCTGCAAAAGGGTAAACAAACAAAAGAATTTATGCAAAAAAATGATCTAAATATTATTGATTTAGATGATTATTTATCTGATTTTTCAGACACAGCTTATGCAATTTCATTACTTGATCTTGTAATATCAGTTGATACATCAATTGCTCATATCGCAGGTGCATTAGCTAAACCTGTTTGGACACTTCTTCCATTCGCTCCTGATTGGAGATGGATGTTAAAAAGAAATGACAGTCCATGGTATCCTACCATGAAATTATTCAGACAATCTAAATTTCATGACTGGTTTGGTGTGATACAAAACGTAAAAAATAAATTAATTGATTTGAAAAAAAATAAATCAAAACTATTTCAAAAGCCCATTGAACAAGATCAATCTATTATTACTCATGCAATGGGCTATTTTACAGGATTTACAGGCTATAATATTCATACAAGAAATTTTTTTAATGAAATGAAAAATTTTGTAAAACTAGTTGAATCTGATTTACAATACCCTGAAATATTAAAAAACAATTTATCTTCGGTTTTGAATCTTTATAAAAAAGAAAATATTGCAAATATAGCTATTGAATATGGAAATGGAATGCATGTCTTAAAATCTTGCCCTGGTTTAAAAATTGGTTACACTGTCTGGGAATCGACTAAAATACCTGACGACTGGATTGAACCGCTAAGAATAGCAGATAAGATATGGACACCTTCAAGTTGGGGTAAAAAAATATTTGTTGAAAATGGAATTGATGAAGAAAAAATAAGTGTAGTTCCTGAGGGCATTGATACAAAAATTTTTAACCCTGATATTGAAAAATTAGATAATATAGTCGGAATTAAAGGTTTTAAATTCCTTCATGTTGGTAAATATGAAGATCGTAAATTTACCCGACAGCTAATAACTGCTTTTGATGATGAGTTTCAACATGATAAAGATGTTGTCTTACTACTGTCATGCCATAATCCATTTGTAAAAAATTTTGATATTCACAAAACCCTTAACACATTAAATATCAAATCACCTGAAAAAATTAAAATAATACATCCTGTAGCTACACATCAAATATTTGCAAGTCTTTATGTCAGCGCAGATGCTTTTTTATTTCCAACAAGAGCAGAAGGATGGGGATTGCCAATTATTGAAGCTATGGCATGTGGTTTACCTGTTATAGTTACAAATTACAGCGGACAAACAGAATTTATAAATGATAAAAATGCATATACTCTTGATTACACTTTAGAGGATATTAAAACCCCATATTTTTATTCAAAAAATAAATATTATGGTAAATGGGCAAAGCCTGATATTGACCATTTTAGATACTTGATGAGATATATTTTTGAAAATCAGGATGAGGCAAAAAATAAAGGACTTTTCGCATCAAAAGATATACTAGAAAATTGGACATGGAATAAATCTGCCAAACGCGCTTATAATGAACTTTTAAAATTATTATAATAGTTCTACTTTGGCAGATTATGAAACACCGAATTTTAGGGAGGGGCTTGCCCCACTAATTTCAGGGATAAATTTTGTATCATGAAAATTTTACATGGCTACAATATTCCTATAACGTATTTATATTAATAAAAATATGCTCATTTTGTAGCCATGCAAAAAACACTAATGCTTTTTTACATTAATTATATATTAATTTAATAGGTTATGTATGATTTTTGCCCAAAATTTTTCGAAAGATACGTTGGATAACTAAGAACCAAGAAAATTTAGGCGTATACAATGGATGGGAATGTTGTTGAATTTAAGACTGGAGTCCCAAATCTTTAGATTTGGGAGTGTATAATACAATTTAATATATAAACAAATACTTGTTTTTGTTGTAATTATTTCACGCCCAAATCTAAAGATTTGGGACTCCAATGCTTAATTCAAAAGTATTGCCCACCATCCATTGGATATCCATTGGATACGCCCAGCAAATTTGATATTATTTTTTTAATCAACATATCTTTCCTGAATTGACTTGATAGATGGATAAACAGAGAAAAATACATCAACAATTTCTGGATCAAA
>Ga0272440_1001185_pt1 | contig 21718 bp, 16 predicted proteins | sample SSMMMBAug17_FD_192440 | JGI IMG/M metagenome (GOLD analysis project Ga0272440, IMG submission 192440) | Marine sediment archaeal communities from Little Sippewissett salt marsh, Falmouth, MA, United States - SSM-MMB-Aug17 | ecosystem: Environmental > Aquatic > Marine > Wetlands > Sediment ...
TTTGTGTATCCAATATTTTGTTACACATGATCAATGTCAAAATAACCAGTTTCTCATAGATTTGATCTTTTTTTAATAATCCAATTTCATAACTAATTACTGATTTGGCCAGATCCTGCCTTTCCTCCTACGTGTTAAAGTTCCTTTGTCGTATTGTTTTCATTGCCGGCTGGTCAACCTACATCTGCCATCCTTTAAAATCAATAACTGGTTTAATAGAAGATATGCGAAGATTTCGTAAAAGTTCTTTGGTTTTGCAATGTACTTTTTTTTCTTCAATCATTCTTTCATGATCTGTGGCATGGAATAAATGAAGAAACCGGCTGAAACGAACGATATGAATGAGTTCATGGGTGATGATATATAAAAAGAAAGGAAAAAGATTGATTGCTTGATTGTTATAATATGCAGAAAGGATATTATGGTCCTGAACACAAATTTTGTAATAATCATATCGGGCCGAACTGAGTACAGATCGTTTTTTTCTGGCCTGATATCGAACGAGTTGGGCATAGGGGATGTCAACAACCTCATCCTGCTCTAAATCCACGAGTGTTTTGATATCATAAGGTGTTTTCTGCCATTGTCTGGCGGATAATTGATAGGCATTACTGACAAGTTCTTCCGCAATATCAGCGGCTTTATACATGTTGTTGATTTGCTTTTCATTAAAACCTTGTTGCGAATATCTCTTTTGCATGGCCACCTCCCATCAATAAAAGGAAATGTTATCGAATTAACTGTAATCATTTTTATTGGGTTCACAACGTCTGGCTAAAAAAATCTTTAATTATTCCATACCTCAATCCGCGTTCACAGACAATTAATTGTTCACATTCCAACCTTGACATGACATAATCTACAATACATGCCCCTGCTAATGCAATATCTTCTCGTCCTTTCTGAATGCCGGGAATTTTTTTTCTTTGAGAAATTGTTTTACTGGCAAACAGGTTTATTTGTTTAAGCACATCATGTCGTGTCAATATGGACGCGTGAATTACATTGGGATCATAGTTTGATATTTGTTGTTTTACAGCTGACATTGTTGATATTGCACCGCATGATCCAATGAGATTGCCTGATCCATTCATTTTATGGAGATTCATTTTTTTTTGAATCTGATTGTACATTTGTTCTATCTCAAAATGCGAAATCGGATCATGCTTACAAAATTTGTCAGTTAAAGTAACAGCGCCCACTTCAAAACTCATACTTTGAAAACTGTTCAGGTCTTTGCCAAAAGTTAATTCTGTACTGCCGCCGCCTGAATCCATTACAATGATATTTTCAGAAATGCCATCAATGCTTGATACTGCTGCCAGGTAAGATAATCGCGCTTCATCTTCACCTGACAGCACACGAATTTTGATATTACATTGGGATTCAACTCTTTGAATAAAGGCATCCGCATTGGCTGCATGTCTAAAAATCATGGTACCGATAGCAATAATGCGGGATACTCCTGACTGTCGTGCGTGGTTACATAATTCTTGAATTTTCTGTATATTTCTTTCCATTGCCATTGATGAAATCGTTCCTGCTTTTGGAACGTTTTCGCCAAGCCGAGTTGCATGAACTGAATCTTCTCTGACAGAAATAATCCCATTACAATTATTCGCAATACAGAATTTAATCGAATTCGTACCGATATCTAAGACTGCGATAGATTCTATCATTAAAAACCAATATCTGTTGAATCTTCAAGAACATTGACAGTTGGAATTTCTTTCTTTTTCGCGAGATTGTCATGCATTCGGCAATAAATGGAGTCAGAAGCTGCAAGATTTTTACATCGTGTACCGCTCTTTGTGATTGCACGACATTTCTCAGGGGGAATATACGCATCAGTATCATTATCTGAATCATCTGTCTCATCTGTCTCATCATATTCGGGATCTGTATCAGTAAGGTCTGTTTCTTCCAAATAGTCTGATAAAACTTCACGTAATCGCGTATCTGCCAATGATGGAAAGAAAATGGGTTCATGTTCAAGATCTTCCTGAATATTGGCATCAGGTGCTGCACGCATATCATTGATAATCAGAGGATCGCCCTCAATTTTGCCTGTTTTAGCTAAAGAGACAATATGATTAAATTCATCCTCAAATGCTTGTAATATCTCTTCAGGATTACTCACAAGTGCCGCATCAGTTGCAACACCAATCGTTACATTATTATTGTAGCTGATAATACTGATTCCATGACCAACCTGACCGATTCTAGGAACCCAAAACATCATATTCTTAATTTTTTTACCTGCAAAATACAACTGTTTTTTAGGGCCAGGTACGTTGGTTAACACCGCAGTTGATTTATTTGCCAGGAAATGTGCTGCTTTTTTTGCCAGGTTCGCCGGAGAAACGCCCAATGCATTGAGTGCCTGAAATCCAATGATGGCATCTGGAGAAGATTTAAGATTATCCATCCGACGTTTCACTTCTCGCACACGAATCACCGGATCTTCGACATGGATAGGTAAAGCAAGGAAAATCAGGCTGAATTTATTGCCAAGTTCCTTTTCTCGCCCACGACGTCGAATATTAACAGGAACTGCAACACGTAAATCCAGTTCATTCACTTTATCATTTTTTTGTTGTAAATACCTGCGAAGCGCCCCACTGACTGTTGAAATCAAGACGTCATTGACAGTTGCATGAACACTTCTGCCCACAAGTTTGACATCATCAAGACTGATCGGCTGGCTCCAGGCTACGTGTTTACGAATACCCAATGGCCCCTTCAATGATGTTTTTGGATCGGGCGGCATAATCATCAGTCGGGTGAGTACAGTTGCAAAATCAAAGGCAAACCCGGTACTTACACGTGCCAAATCTATGAGATGAAATGGATTCGATATGGATTCAATACATTCCTTTTTAAGTACTTTACCCAACTGTTTGGTAATATTTACTGCCTCACGAATGTTCTTTCTCATGGGGCCTTCTTTTCGCACTTTATTATCATCAGATTTGACAGGGAAATTGTCTTGTTTTTCAAGATCGGGCTGGGTATCAGTCATGGAGAGCAGAACATGGATCAATGCAATACCATCAGCAATACTGTGATGAATTTTCGTGAAAAGCACACAACCATCATAGTAATTTTCAATTAAATACATTTGCCATAATGGTTTGGAACGATCCATCGGAATGGCTGTCAAATCGCTGATCATTTCTTGCAAAGCGCTTTTATCGCCCGGAGCTGGAAGTGCCACGCGGTGGAGATGCGATCGGATATCAAAGGTAGGATCATCCTCCCAGGTGGGAATACCGACCCCGGAAACAGGCTTGACAACGCGTCGTGTAAACCGATCAAACACCAAAAGGCGTTTTTCTATTGTTTCTTTAAGGTCATCATAGTTTAATACCTCTTCAAATTCTTGAACAGATGTTATAATCATTAAATTGGTGGGTTGGTCCATGTGGAGCCAGAATGTGTCCACGTTTGTCATTAATTCACTCATAAATATGTATCTCCCTATTGTTTTTTTTGTTTTTTTTGGGGGACTGTAGAAGCGTGTTACGCTGCGAATCTACATGCCCTTATTTTTATAGAATACTGACAATATTACCGAAATTACGACAATCAAACAACAAAAAATTGCAAAGATATCGCCAAATTGACAATAAACAGTCATCACATCCAATACAGGCAAAGGTGCATTCAAATTGGCTTCAGTAAAAATCTCTGATTCTGAAATAATTTTGCCATAAGGATTGATCAAACCACTGATTCCAGTATTGGCAGATCGGGCCAAAGATCGTTTATTTTCAATTGCGCGAAAAACAGTCATCGAAAAATGCTGATATGGGGCACAAGAATGGCCATACCAGGCATCATTGGTTATATTGACCAGAATATCAGCGCCGCTTTGCACCAACTTTCGCGAAATATTTGGAAACAATATTTCATAACATATTTGTGGGCCTATGGACCATTGTTTCCACGTTAGCGGTTCAATCGCCGAACCTTCTGAAAAATCACCAACCCCCTGAACAAATTTTTTCAGAAATGGAAAGACTGTTTGAAATGGAATATATTCGCCATAAGGAACAAGGTGGCTTTTGTCATAAGTTTGCCGTTTCTCTTTTTTGGGTTCTAATAAAAAGGCACTGTTGTAAAATTTCCATTGGCCTATTTCAGATAGATCATATCTTAGACCTCCAATGAGAAATGAAGCGGATTGATTGTCAATAAAGTTTTTTAGCTTTTTACTTAAAGCAGTTTTTTGCTGAATATAAATAGGAACAGCAGTTTCAGGCCATACGATTAAATCTGCATTTTGATGGATTTCTGACAGGCTTGCAATTGTATGTTTTTGAATGGTTTGCGTACGAAATTTTTCATCCCATTTTACTGACTGATCAATATTTCCCTGAACAACGCCTACGTTTATTTGCTTTTGTGATGTTTGAATGATCTGATTAATATGATACATTTTGAAAAGACCATAGGTCAAAAACACAACAAAAAAGAATATAACGCATCCTAAAAAAGCATAAACAAGTGTGATGGATACATTAAAATGATTCCAGGATTGTCGGGTCGTGTACAACAAAAAACAAACAATGGCCACATTAAACAATATGATAAGCCATGAAATACCATATACACCTGTAACATCTGCAATTTGGATCAAAGGGAGTTTCAAATACTGGCTGTATCCGAGTAATTCCCAGGGAAATGCGAATTGTGTAAGCGATCTGACATATTCCAGTGCAACCCAAAGAAAAGGTGCATAAATGAGATGCCAGGGTTTTTGACATAATTTTTTTGCCAAAACACAGAATAATCCAGTAAAAACAGACAAATATATGCACAGAAGAATCAACAAAGGCACACTGGTAATCATGGGAAGATTACCATAAACATGCATGGCTGTAACCAGCCAGTATACCAGTGTCATTTGGTGAACAAAGCCTGTCAGACATCCAGTAAAAAAAACTGCATTGGTATTATTAATTGCGAGTAAAAGCGGCACCAAGGCAAACCAGGCAAAGAAATCTAATCCAGTTCTTGGAAATGCGGCTGTGAGCATGATACCTGAAAAGAATGCAAGAAATATGTTTCTGTAATCAAGTTGTTTTAAATAGCTCATAAGAACAAGATCCAGTTTTTATTGGCCAAATATTTTCAACATCATTGGTAAAGCGATAAAGGTCCCAACAGAACTGCCTATATTTGTAAACACAACAACCATTAACGTACGCGTGACAGCATTTTTCCAAAACCCTTTTACAGTAGAAATATCTTCCGATAAGGATTGAAAATCTTTTACTTTGGGTTTTCGAATAAAAGCCTCAACAAGACCGGATACCCAGCCCGCAGCAATCATTGGGTTTAGTGATGTCAAAGGGGCGGCCACAATTGCTGAAATAATTGTTACAGGATGCGCAAGCGCAATGCATGCGCCCAGCCCCGCCAATGTGCCATTGGCCACAAACCACCACCAGATCATGTCCTGACCGGCTGTCGTGCCAGCTTTAAAAAAACCAAGTATAATCAATATGATAATAAGAATAGGAAGCCCCCATTTAAAAATAATTGATGATTTTTTGGGTGGGGGTTCTTTTTCCAATTCTTTAATGTCAATTGTTTTTTCAAAATTGTTCAGCATGCCGGGAACATGACCGGCTCCCAGAACAGCGACAATATTCTTTCCTTTAGCAGTGCGAATTTTTTCGGCGAGATATTGGTCACGTTCGTCAATTAAGATTGTTCGCAATTCAGGCATGGTCTGGCCAATTTCATTGATTACAGCGTCCAACATATCCTTTTCTTTAAGTTGCTCAATGTCTTCTTCACTGATTTCTTCCATGGAACCTGCGGATAACAACAATTCAAAAAGGATCTTTAGTTTTTTCCACAAGCTCAGGCAATGCCATGCGCGCATTAAAGTAATGCGAATATCCCGATCTGAAAGATGAATTGAGGCATCAATGACTTCTGCACATTCAATAGCAGCAACCATCTCACCACCGGGTTTCAAATCCAGGCGATCAGCCATTCGTCTTTGAAATGAAGCCAGAATTAAATTTGAAAGTAATAAAAAGGCTTTTTTCTCACGAATGACTGTAACGATATTTTTATTTTCCCATTGTTCTTTTTTTACAATGGATTGATACCTGGATTCACATAATTCAACGCAAACAGTGTCTGGTTTTTCTGATTCAATGACCTGTTTGACGAGATTGATACTTTCTTGCGAAACATGTGCTGTACCAACAAGAACAATTGTTTTGTCCTTATAAGTGATGCGGTTAACGTTTTGATGTTCAATCATCTTTTTCCGGAGCTTTGATTGTTAAATCATAATCAATATTTTTGAGTTGTTTTTGGAATCCTTTGCGGCTGGATAAATTAATAACCAAAGGATTGGTAACATGCGCTTTAATTTTTTCCTCTGGGTTATCCTCGCCAATCTTGACTTTGGAAACCATCAACAGTATTGCAAGGTCTTCAATTTTGTTGGCATCAATTCTTTTAGACTCTTCATCGGTTAGCACAAATTCATAATTAAATCCAAAGGCAAATGGATCAATAACATGAAATGCCAAATCTGGATCTTCCAGGGATTGAAGCCAAAACAGAAATGGTGCATCACCGGCTTCAATATTATGAAAAAGTTTATACCTTGTAAATTCTTCAAACCCCGGAATACCATCTGCAAATGTTATCACGGTGTCATCAAATTCTACTTCGCCAAATCGTGTTGTTTTAAATGGCATTTTTGATTCCTTTCTATTCTATTGTTGACATAATAAAATTGATAAGTGATTGATAGCCATTTCATCTATTTCTTAAAACGATGGCAATCAGTCAATATCAAAAATGATTTTGATGCTTCGTTACATATTTTTAGATGATTGGCAATATTAAAATGCAAAAAGTCAATTTTTTCTTAGAATATTTTCATATTTACGCATAGAATTAATTATTAAAAAAAATTAACACTTGTTATAATTATCGAATTTTGATAGAAAAACTTAATTAAGGAATAAAATGAAGCCAACCAAAGAAAGGAAAAAAGCATGGCCACTTCCCACGAAGAAGATATTTTATTGGAATCCGGTACCAACGAAGTTGAAGTTGCAGAATTTTTTCTGGGTACCCAGAGTTATGGAGTCAATGTTGCAAAAATTAAGGAATTTGTTCCATACAGTGCGGTAACAGTGACACGAGATATAAATGCCCCCAAAGCGATGGCCGGTGTTTTTATGTTGCGCGGTGAACTGATTCCCCTTATTGACTTAAATATTTTTTTAAAAATTGCTGCGCAGGAATCAACAGATCGTAAAGTGATATTGGTGACAGAGTTCAATAATATGATTACAGGCTTTGCAGTTGATGGAATCAATCAAATACATCGGCTTACCTGGAAAGATTTAAAAATAATAAATCCTGTAATGAAGCAACATACACATCGGTTGACCGGTTCGGTACATAAACAGGATTCAGATATTTTAATTCTTGATTTAGAACATATCATCAGTGAAATTTTTCCAGTCCAGACTGAACTTAAACATGATAAAGCAGAAAAAGAAATTCATATTGATTCAAATGCTTATGAAAATCGAAAAACAAAAAAAATCATTGTTGCTGATGATTCCAGTGTTGCCAGAGATTTTATTCAGCATGGCCTGAATACTGCCGGTTATTTGAATACAACCATTGTTGATAATGGAAAGGCTGCATTGGAATGGATCGAAAATGAGTATAATCAAGCTAAATCATTGAATCAGACACTCCTTGATCATTTAGATCTCATTGTCACAGACATTGAAATGCCTGAAATGGATGGCCTCACTTTGTGCAAGGAAGTTCGAGGACATTTTTCATCTGATATACCCATCATCGTTTTTTCATCATTGATTACTGAACAGATGTCTGTAAAATGTCAATCTGTTGGTGCAACTAATTTTGCCACAAAACCCAATATTGGTGATCTGGTTTCGTGTATGGATACTGCTTTGAAAATAATAAATTAATACCGATTTTTGGACCATCGTTTCCTTTTCTTTTCAGCCAGTCGAATAGGTTGACAGGTTGTTCTGACAGCATCATACCCCAAAAAAACATTAATTTGTTGTTTCATCTCTGCATTGGGTTTGACATAAAATTCTTTGGGCAATTCTATAATTGTCTCTGTTTGTTTGGGAACAATTAAATGCAAAAACGTTCGACATGCACCACTGTTTTCTTTAATGCGTTGATAAAGATCGTTCATGATTTCTGCGTTCATTCGAGATAAATCCATATGGATATGCACCCCGGCAGACCATGTATTTTCTGCTTCTTCAAGGGGCACGATGGTATCTGCAATAATTTTCACCGCTTTTTCATTTTTTTGGACTTCACCCTGAATAATGAGGGCACGATCCTGCTCAAATAAATGGGAATATTTTGCATACATATCCGAAAAAACAACAGTTTCAAAAGAGCCCACTTTGTCTTCAAGGGCCAGAAAAGCCATTTGATCCCCTTTTTTGGTGCGGATCGGTTTTGTTGAGGTAATGGCCCCGCAAATGCGAACAGCGACGCCATGATTTTTATCAATCAGGGTTTCAGAGCAGACATCAGAAAACTGCTCCATCACATCCTTGAATTTATCCAAAGGATGGCCGGTAATAAAAAAACCCAAACTTTCCTTTTCAAAATTGAGCAGAACCTGATCATCCCATTCATCCATTTCTTTTAGAACCGGATAGTTTATTTTGGCTTTTTTACCCCCAAACAATGTTAATTGACCGCTTTGTTTATCGCGTTGCGACTTCTGCCCAAAGTCAAGCGCATGCTCCAGGCTTCCCATCATTTGCGATCTTTTGGCCTTTGTTGATGCAAACGCACCACATTTAATCAGATTTTCAACCACACGTTTGTTTACACGTCTGAGATCCACACGTTCACAAAAATCAAACAATGACGCAAGTTTTCCCGCTTTTCTGGCTTCAATGATGGCATCAACAGCGCCTTCGCCCACATTCTTGATTGCCATCAGACCAAACCGAATTTCACCATCCCGAACAATGAAATGGTGCATACTCTCATTAATATCAGGTGGTTGAACCATAATTTTATGACTTCGGCACTCTGTGATGAATTTTAACACAGCATCAGTATTCCCCATTTCTGATGACAAAAGCGCTGCCATAAATTCAACCGGATAATGGGCTTTCAACCATGCAGTCTGGTAAGCAATTAATGCATAAGCCGCGCTATGGGATTTATTGAAACCATAACCGCCAAATTTTTCCATAAGGTCAAAAATATGTTTGGCTTTTTCGGCGTTGAGTTTGTTTTCTGCGGAACCATCCATGAAGCGTTTTCGATGTTTGGCCAATAACTCTGCAATTTTTTTACCCATTGCTTTGCGAAGGTCATCAGCTTCAGACATGGAATAATTGGCCAGAACCGAGGCAATACGCATGACCTGTTCCTGATACACAATAACACCATATGTATCCTTTAGGATATCTTCCAATTGAGGGAAAGGATATTCCACTTTTTTGAGGCCATGTTTACGATCAACAAAGTCATCCACCATGCCACTGTCAAGTGGCCCCGGACGATATAAAGCAACCAGCGCAATGATATCATCAAAGCATTCGGGTTTTAAACGAATCATAAGTTCTTTCATGCCGCTTGATTCTAATTGAAACACACCTGTTGTATCCCCGCGTTGAATCAGCTTGAACGTTTGATCGTCATCAAGGGGCAATTGGTCAAGGTTGGGACGTTCTTTACCTTGTTCTTCAATAAATCCGAGGGCTTGTTCAATTACAGTCAGGTTTCGTAATCCTAGAAAATCAAATTTAACCAGTCCGATTTTTTCCACACATTTCATATCAAACTGGGTAACAATTTCACCATTTTTTCCTTTGAACAATGGAAGGTAATTGACCAGTGGTTTATCACCAATAACAACACCGGCAGCATGGGTTGATGCATGTCGTGGCAGACCTTCAAGCACTTTACAGATCTCAAGAAGTTTTTCATATTGTGGATTTTCATCAGCGAGTTCTTGAAGTCTGGGTTCTTCAACCAAAGCATCTTTTAGCTTAATACCAATTTTTTCAGGTACCAGCTTGGCAATCATATCAACTTCATTAAGGGGAATATTTAATACACGTCCAACATCTCGAATAACAGCCCGGGTTTTTAAACTTCCAAAGGTAATAATCTGAGCAACATAATCGCCGCCCCCATATTTTTCAACAACGTATTTAAAAACATTTTCACGACCTTCAATACAGAAATCAACGTCAATATCCGGCATGCTTTTTCTGGCAGGATTGAGAAAGCGCTCAAAAATAAGGTCATATTTCAATGGGTCCAGATTTGTAATTTCCAGTGCATAGGCAACAAGACTTCCAGCAGCCGAACCACGTCCCGGCCCAACAGGAACATTATTTTTTTTGGCCCATTTGATAAAATCGGAAACAACAAGGAAATAGCCTGGAAAACCCATGTCTTTGATTACATTTAATTCATTTTCCAGACGTTCACGATAAGGTGTTTCATCCAAATCAGGTTTGTCTTTTCGCAATGTTTCCAGAATATTATCCAGTCCCTGATGCGCCATTTCATCAAGAACATTATCAGGTGTTTTATCCGGGCCGGTATCAAAAACAGGAAAGTGATAGGTATTCATATCAAATTCGATATTGCAGCGTTCTGCTATGGTGCGTGTGTTTTCAATAGCGTTGGGATACTCCTTGAACGCAGCAACCATTTCATCAGGAGACTTAAAATAGAGTTGATTGGTATCAAATTTTAATCGATTCTTTTCATCAAGGGTTTTGCTGGTCTGAATGCATAGCAAGACATCATGCGCCTCAGCATCATTGCTCGAAAGATAATGGCAATCATTTGATGCCACCAAAGGGATACCCAGCTTGTGGTGCATTTTCAAAAGTTCCTGGTTCACCTTTTCCTGAGCAACGATACCATTGTCCTGAACTTCAAGAAAAAAACGATCTTCACCAAATAGATCCACATAAAACTGTGCAGTTTCATAGGCTTTATCCATTTTATTATCAAGAATCAGATGGGGTATTTCTCCATGAAGGCATGCAGATAAAGCAATGAGCCCTTTATGATGATTTTTCAGTAACTCCCTGTCAATTCTAGGCTTGTAATAGAATCCTTTGGTCTGCCCAATAGAGTTCATCTGGCATAGATTTTTGTAGCCTTCTTCATTTTCAGCCAATAATACAAGATGGCGCATTCCCGCTTTATCCAGGGCCGATTTGTCAGTCAGTGAACGCGGTGCCATATAACATTCACAGCCAATAATGGGTTTAATTCCTGCTTTTTTTGCTTTTTCGTAAAATTCTACAGTAGCAAACATGGTGCCATGATCTGTAATGGCGACAGAATCCATTTCAAATGATTTGGCTTTATCAATTAAATCGCTTAAGCGAATGGCGCCATCAAGAAGGCTGTATTCTGTGTGGACGTGTAAGTGAATAAATGGGGACATTTTTTGCCTCGTTTATTTAAGAATTTTGTTGGAATTACATAAATTTCTGAGCTTTTTTTTATCTACTTTTTGAACTTCGGTAAGCGGAATGTTTTCAACGAATTCTATAATCTTTGGCATTGCATATTTTGCAATGCGCGATTTTAAATATTCAAGAATATCGTCTTGTGAACATTGATCTTGTTCAGAAGCAAAACATTGAATATATACAGCAACAATTTCACTTCCCTGCCTTGATGGATCTGGAATGCCTACAGTTGCCGCTCTTTCAACAGCAGGATGATCATGCAAAATATCATCAATTTCCTGGGAATAAACTTTATAGCCAGATACAACGATCATGTCCTTGGATCGATCAACAATTGAAAAAAAGCCATTGTTATCCATTTCTACAATATCACCTGTATGGACATAGCCTTCTCTGTCAAGTCCACTTCCGATGATGGGCCAGTAACCGATCATGCGTTGCGGCCCTTTTAAGCACATTTCACCCCGCTTTCCTGAGATGAGTTCATCCCATGTGAGGGGCTCAAATGTTTCTGTATCTAGAACTTTAATAATGGTATCTGGAAATGGAATGCCGATGGATGGTTTATTTCGCGTTTTTTTCTTTTTGCGCCAATGCAATAAAAGTGTGATTAATTTATTACCAATAAAACCGATCTGTTGTGAGCCCAACATGAGAATCATTTTATTAAGTGCCCATATGGTAGGTTGGTAACCAATAATCATTTGTCCCAATCGAGCCTGTAATTTTCCGCCAATCAAACTAAGAATCGCGTTTGGATTTACATGGGACCCCGGGGACATTTCTGACAAACCATAGGCATCCATGATCATACCGCCGGTAACCTTTTCAAATGTTTCCTGAGTATTTGATGGCAAGGGCGCTGAACCTGAGAGACAAATCATCCCCATATCTTTTAATTCGGCTTTAACCAGATTCATATATTGTGTGGGGACACCGATCTGAAGTAATGGTTTGAATGTCTGTATCATGTCAAGCATTGCTGTTGTGTCTCTTGGGTCAGGTATGAGTATTTGATTGTAGCCAGCAAGTGTAGCGGTATGCATGGCAATGTGTCCATAGGAATGGGAAAAAGGCAAGGCCAATAAAACTGTAATGGCACCATCAAGAATTTGAGCCAAACTGCCGAGTGCTGCAAGGCTTTGGATACAATTGGCATAAATATTTCGATGCGTTAACATACAGCCTTTAGGAAATCCAGTGGTGCCGCCTGTAAAAAGTAATGTTTCCAGCTCGCTCTCCGAATTGATTTCAATATTTGGAATATCGGGTGAATAGTGTTCTATAATGTCCAACCATCTTGTGCTGTTACTTGAGTCTTTCTGATTGTTTATTTGTTTGTTGGTATAGTCGTGCAAGTTTGTATTTATAATGGTTTGAATTGACGTTTTTTGAGATAAATCAATCGCAATTTGTAATAAATCATCTGTGCAGATGAGTATTTCAGGAGTACCTTCTTCAAATTTATGTTCAAGATTTTCTTGAGAATCTAAACTGTTGCAGGGGATATGAACCAGGCCTGCTTTGGAAATTGCATAATCTGAAATGACAAATTGAATTGATGTCGGAAGAATTGTCGCCACACGATTTCCTTTTTCTAGCCCCCTGGACAATAAAAAGTTTGCTATGCGATTGGCATGATCATTGATTTGTCGGTATGTAATTTTTTTATTGAATTGAATCAACCCATTGTTTGGAAATTTTTCTGATGCCTTTTCTAACAAGGCATTCACAGGTAAATCTGGATAAGGAGCGCAGGTTTCTGGAATGCCAAATTCTTTATATGTTTTAATCCAGGGCTGATTATTGTTTTTTTGAAATGGGTTGTATTGAAACAGGTTATACAACATTGCTTCCCCTCCTGGCTTAAAAGGTTTCGGGTTAATTGACAGGCAATACTGATAACGATGACATGGAACTTATTTTTTGAGATGTGATCTGACAGATCAGAGATATTTGATCTGTCAGACGATAAGTTCGGTTAGCCATTTTTTTGCTCAAAGGTTTTCATAAAATCAACCAGGTTTTCAATGGCTTTCATTTCACAGGCATTATAAATTGATGCACGACAACCGCCTACTGAACGATGTCCTTTTAAACCGCCCAGTCCATTGTCAAGCGCTTCTGAAACAAATCGTTTTTCTAAATCTTGGGAAGGCAGTCTGAATGTAACATTCATCAATGAGCGACTATCAGGCGCTGCTGTGCCCTTGTAAAATCCATTCTCAGACATAAGATCATATAATAAATTCGCTTTTTTTACATTGATGTCATGAATTTTTTCTAAACCGCCAACAGTATCTTCGATCCATTCCAGAACAAGTTGTACTGCATAAATTGGAAAACAGGGCGGTGTATTATATAAAGAATTTTTTTGAGAATAGGTTGTATATTTCAACATTGATGGCAGATTGTCTGGCACCTTCTCCAAGAGATCCTTTCTGATAATAACCATGCAGACACCAGCTGGCCCCAAATTCTTTTGTGCGCCAGCGTAAATTAAGCCAAAAGGTTTCATGTCTAAAGGGCGGCTTAATATATCAGATGACATGTCAGAAATAATTGGAATGCCATTGGTATCTGGAAACGCGTGCCATTGAGTTCCTTTAATGGTGTTATTGGACGTAATATGAACGTACTCGGCATCTTTTGATAAATTTAGATCTTTTGGAATATATGAGAAATTACGCTCCTCTGATGAACCCGCAACAGAAACTTTTTTACCTAATATTTTGGCCTCCTTGATCGCTTTAGTAGACCACGTTCCTGTGTTAATATAATCTGCAGTTTTACTGTCAGGTAATAAATTCATGGGAATCATTGTAAATTGAAGGCTGGCACCTCCTTGAATAAATAAAACATCATAGGTATCATCAATTTTTAACAAACGCCGGGTCCGTGCTTTCGCATCATTGATCACATCATCAAATGGTTTTGAACGATGACTGATTTCAGTGATTGACATACCGGTATCCTGATAATTAAGAAATGCGCTTTGAATTTTTTTCAGAACCGGCAATGGCAATGTGGCAGGGCCTGGATTGAAATTGTGAATCCGATTGTCCATTCTTTTTTCTCTAACCTTTCTACTCGATTCACGTATATTTTTAATTTGGAACCAAAAACTTACATGAGCCAAGTTTTTATATTGTTATTCAAATGACTCAATGTTCAAACTACATTAAGTGCAATACTAAAAAATAATCCGAACAGCTTTGCATTTTTCAAGGATAATGTCAAGAAATATTGTAAAGATTGGTATGATGACATTCAGCGTCATTTGGGCACATCAACAACAGGTTCTTCAAAAATTGATGTCGGTCTACAAAAAGCAAATAAATATTGAAGGATGCCAAAAACTGGCAGTTTTGTATGAGACTTGAAGTTCGCATCGTTATGTTTTAAGGGGTAAAACAACTTTAAATTCCTGTCCAAGTTCTAAAAATTCGACAGTCAATCCCAATTGAGAAGCCTCGCGGCAGACCATTGGTAATCCACGTCCCAGTTTATCCATATATCCCAGGTTTTCCATAAATCGAACAAGCGTTGGATTTCTGGGAAAACTTGTTCCAACCGATAGTTTTTCAATACTGACCCCATTGGGCAAGCGGCCAGGACTGATAAATTCCAATCTATTGCGAAACTTGAAAATTCTTATATTTGCAGTGGTAAGACTATAGTTTCTATGGACACAGGCATTGACCAACAATTCTCGAAAGACTTTAACCGGGTAATGGGGTTCCTCAACACGTTTCGTTCCAACAATTGTTGAACCTGTCAAAATATTGGCTTGAATCGTTGCCAGGCAGTTATCAACCTGACGCGCCAGCGTACCTTTGATATGTTGTTTATCAATGAGTTCTTCTTCGATGTCATCACCTGCAAAATGCGCAAACGATATACCACATGCAGGTAAAAATCGTTCAGGAATAATACCAAAAATTAACAAGCCTGCAATCGTTGGGTGTTTTTGGTTATCAGATAATATATCAGAGGCTGCCATGAGTCTAAGGCGCTCACTTTCTGGCTCTTCCAGAAAGGATATTTGATATCGGGTAAAATATTCAGCGATGAAATTTGTATCCAGGTCAGTAATTTTTGCACGATCTACAGGTATAAGGTCATAATGAAAAGCACCAGATGATTGAAATAAGCGAAGTAATTCCTCACGAGATGCAATTCTTTTTGTGCTGCCAACCCGAATATAATATTTATTTTGAGCGGTGTAGTAAGGTTTATCCTTACCTTTTGGAATTGTTATTTTAGCAATATCAATTGTTTGAATTCGGATCTGTTCATAAACCGTTTTTAATGGGGGAATACAATTATTCCGACAAATATTCATAATATCTTCTTCATAATTTTTTGAAACACCAGAAACAGACCCATCATCTTCAATGCCCAACCAGATCTCTCCTCCCTCACTGTTGGCGAAAGCAACAATTTCTTCTGCAAGAGACATGGCTTTGATGCTTTCAGATTTGAATTCAATATATTGGTTCTCATATTTCGGAATTAATTCATTCAATTTTTTTCCTTCCTATTTATTTAAAAAATTCATTATATATGGAGCTTCTACATAGCGTTCTAAAATATTATTGATTTTCCAAAACTTCACGAATCTTAATCGCCAACTCTTTATGAGAAAAAGGTTTTTGAATAAATGAAACATGCTCATCAAGCACACCATGATGCGCAATGACATCAGAAGTATAACCAGACATAAATAAGACTTTTAGTTCTGGATTCAGCAATATCAAGTTCTCAGCTAAATCTCTTCCATTCAGTTCTGGCATGATAACATCGGTGATTAACAAGTGAATCTGATTGTTTTGATTTTTGACCAAATTCATAGCTTCACCGGGGGACTTTGCTGATAAAACCATATAACCGAGACGTATCAGATTTTTTTTGATCATTTTCAATATACTCGGTTCATCTTCAACCAATAAGATCGTTTCTTTTCCATGTGGGCATACGATGGATTGATTTGCACTTGTTTGAATGGATTCATTGCTTAATTGATAAGGTAAGTAAATCTTAAAGCTGGTTCCTTTGCCTGGTTCACTATAAACATTAATAAAACCATTATTTTGTTTGACAATGCCATGTACAGTGGCTAATCCCAAACCAGTACCTTTACCAATTGATTTTGTTGTAAAAAAAGGTTCAAAAATGCTTGACAAGGTGATTCGATCCATGCCCTTGCCATTATCGCTGATCATCAGACAGACATAAGTCCCTGGCGAAGCTTCTGCATGGATTTCGCAAAACATGTCATCCACACAGACCTTTTTTGCCTCAATAATTATTTTTCCAACGCCTGAGATTGCATCTCTTGCATTCAGACAAAGATTTGCCAGAATTTGATCAAGCTGTGATGGATCAATTTTGATCGGAAAAAATTCTTTACCTTTCTTCCATATGAGGTCAATATCTTCACCAATAAGTCGTTTTAGCATGTTGATCATATCATTAAGCGTTTTGTTTAAGTCAAGAACCCTGGGTGAAACTGTTTGTTTACGCGCAAAAGCCAATAGCTGACGTGTCAGGTCAGCAGAACGTATTCCTGCTGATTTGATTTCTTCAATATCTGCATAGATCGGCAAGGATGGGTCTAGCTGCTCTAAGGCCATTTCTGAATGTCCGATAATTACACTGAGCATATTATTAAAATCATGGGCAACACCACCAGCCAGCCGCCCCACTGCTTCCAATTTCTGTGCCTGACGTAACTGGCTCTCCAATTTCTCTTTTTCATCAGTTGCACGCTTGTTTTCAGTGATATCTCTGAATTCGACAACTCTCACATCCTTATTCTTGTAAGGAATGATTCTGGCTTCTAATCGAAGCGGATATTCTTCGCCATTTTTCCGAACACCTTTTGCTTCGTATGACTTTTCATGGCCTGTATTAATGTTATGAATCACTTTTTCGCGGGTATCATCAGAAATTAGTAATAATCCATTCATGCCAATGAGTTCATTGTAAGTATATCCGGTTATTGTAGACATTCCTTTATTGCATTCAAGGATAATGCCTTTATCATGAATCGCAATCCCGCCAAAGGATGCATTATGAAGCGCTTCGAACCGTGCCTCACTATCTTTCAGTGCGATCTCTGCCTTATCTTTTTCAATCATACTGTCAATAAAACTATTGAACCAATGAACCAGTTCAGCAATTTCGCCTTGATAGTTATTATTGATTTTAAGCTGTGGATCTATTTCAGAATGCCGCAGTTGACGAAACCGATTCGTAATCATTCTTATGGGAGAAAAAATCGTCTTGTAAAAAATGATAACAATCGCAAATATAATGCACAAACAAATAACAAAAAAGATGAAAAAATAGTGAAAAATAGGGCTAATTTTAACTGTATATGCTGCATCAGAAATATTATAAGAATAAAAACAAAGGATTAAAAGGGAAATCAATGAAATAATCGTTAAGTAAAGAACAATTTTTAGGGGTAAAGAAGGGTATAATTTTTTCTTTTTATTATTGAAAATATTCATAGGTGACAAGACTTACATTAATATATTTATTTTGTTTTATGGCAATTACAAAAAATTGGGCATAAAAAGTTTTGACCGACAATTTTGGTTACACTCAATTGATTTAGGAATTCTCGAAAAATAAGTTCAAAGAATCTATAGATATATAAATAAGCTAAAAATGCAAGAAAAATATCCCATATAAGCGATTTAGGGCGGGTATCGAAATATGAAAATTGACAATGCCCTAACCTTCATTAATAGGTTGCTTTTTTCAACAATATGATTTAATGATTCAATCTAACAATAAATATATATCAGGGATATTGAGAGGAATAAAAAAAATGGCAACCAAAAAATTTATTGATCTTAGCATATCAATAGAATGCGAATTGCCCAGCGATCCACCGATGATGATTCCATCAATTGATTATGTGGATCATAAGCAAGGAGCAGACCAAATGACAACTTTTTTTCCTGGCCTGACAAAAGATCAGCTACCTGATGGTCTTGGCTGGGCTCTGGAATTTATAAAGCTGACTACACATTCAGGTACGCATTTGGATGCTCCCTATCATTACCATCCGACAATGGACAAGGGTAAACCCGCAGCTCACATTGATGAAATTCCGCTATCATGGTGTTACAATGATGGTGTTTTGCTGGATTTTCGACATAAGGCGGATGGTGAAAGAATTACAGCACAGGATGTTCAGTTGCAATTAAAGAAGATTAACTATCAGCTCAAACCGATGGATATTGTTTTGATTCAGACTGGAGCGGATGAATTTTGGGGACGTCCTGAATATTTGTTCAAAGGTGCTGGTATGGATCGAGAAAGCACATTGTTTTTATTGGAACAAGGGATTCGCGTTGTTGGAATTGATGCATGGAGTTGGGATCGACCATTGGCGTATCTCGCCCAAGAATTTCAGGAAACTGGAGATCCAAAAGTGATATGGGAAGCCCATTTTGCCGGCATTGAGAAAGGTTATTGTCATATGGAAAAAATGGCCAATCTTTCTCAAATAGACAGGCCATATGGATTTACAATCGTATGTTTTCCTATTAAAATCAAAGGCGCCAGTGCCGGATGGGTACGTCCGGTCGCAATTTTGTAAAGGAGATCATGTATGCAGAAATTAATCATCACCGCTGCAATAACAGGAGCGGCAACAGTCCCCTCACTCACACCCTATTTGCCAATTACTCCAGAAGAAATTGCCGATTCTGCAATTGAATCGGCGCGCACTGGAGCAGCCATTGTGCATATTCATGCCAGACGACCGAACGATGGATTTCCATCATCTGACCCAGAATTGTTTAAAGAGATCGTCCAGCGCATTCGGGAGAAATCCAATGTCATTATTTGTATCACAACTGGTGGATCTACATTAATGACAATTGAAGAACGAACAGCAGTCATCCCAATACTTCAACCTGAAATGTGTTCCTTTAACCTTGGTTCTATTAATTTTGCGCTTCATAAATCACTTCCAGCAATACAATCGTTTAAGTTTGATTGGGAAAAAAAATACCTGGAGAATAGTAAAGATTTTATTTTTAAAAATACATTTAAAGACTTTGAACATCTGTGCCACATTGTTCAGGAAACAAAAACGCGCCCTGAACTTGAAATATATGATGTAGGACATCTGTATAATTTAGATCATCTTGTTAGTGAAGGCTTAATTACACCCCCTTTTCACCTTCAATTTGTAATGGGTGTTTTAGGCGGCATCCGAGGAAATCCAGAAGATTTAACCTTTCTACACACCAAGGCATCAGTCTTGTTTGGCAAGGATAATTTTACCTGGTCAGTCATTGGTGTGGGGGCATCAGAGATAAATCTGTCAACCATGGCGATTCATATGGGCGGCCATGTTCGTGTTGGGCTTGAGGACAATATTTATATCGAAAAAGGTGTATTGGCAAAAAGCAATGCGGAACTGGTTCAAAAAATTGTCGATCTTGCACACATGCTCAATCGTGATGTTGCTACATCAGATGAAGCACGATCTATTTTAAAAATCCGAAAAAACATGTAGATTGGAATATCTTCCAACATTGGCGACTATGTCTGTATCATATCAATTTATCATTTTTCAAAGTTTAATCATCGGTCCCTTTCTCATCGGAATGTTTACGAAAAAGTATATTTCGTCTCCAGATCAGCTTGCCCGCAAAATTGTATTGATTAACTTATGCATGTTTGACCCGATTATAATACTCTGGTCTGTGTGGGGACTTCAAATATCAAGCAAATTGATATATTTGCCAATCGCCGGCTTATGCCTTGTATTGATCGGCTTTTTTTTCGGGCATTTTTTCGTTTTAATGCTTCATCTCGAAAAAAAATCACATGGCACATTCGTTATATCATCATCATTGTCTAATCATGGATTTACTCTGGGAGGTTATATTTGCTACCTTTTATTGGGTGAACAGGGATTGGCGTTATCCTATATTTTTTTGCTTTATTTTGTATTCTATCTTTTTCTGTTTATCTTTCCTTATGCCAGGTGGATACAATCCTCACAAGAACATATTTCAACAAAACAGTTAATCATAAGCACTCTAATTAATGTTCGCAATATTCCATTGTATACCACTATTTTGGCTTTATTGTTAAAGCAATGTCATATTATACGTCCTGCCATTGACATGCCGATTGAATACTTTTTATTGATATCCATTTCCATATATTATTTTTCTTTGGGGTTGACCTATACATTAACAAAAAATTTGACCTACACAAAACCGCACATTGCATTAGTTGTTATCAAATTTATTCTTTCTCCACTGATCGCCTTACTCCTGACATGGGTTCTCCCATTGAATACAACCATGCAATCTGTTGTAATGATTGAATCCTTTATGCCGGTGGCCATTCTTTCAGTTGTTGTGGCAATCATTTTTGATTTGGATACACGTTTGGCGTCAAATTTGTTTGTATGGAATACAATTCTGTTCTTGATTTTTGTTTTTCCTTTGATTTATTTTTGTTTCTGATTTAGTAGGAAAACGATACAAAAATATAAGGAGAATTGGTTCATGGAAAATAAAAAAATAAAACTGCCTTATGGTGTCAGTAATTTTAAGAGACTGATTCGTGATGGATATTATTATATTGATAAAACAAGATATATTGAGCAACTTGAAGATAATCCTGAACCATACATATTTTTCCTGCGCCCAAGACGTTTTGGAAAAAGTCTGTTGGTTTCCCAATTGCGTCATTATTATGGTCTTGAGTATATAAAGATCAATTTGAAAACCTTTTTGGCAACTATTACATTGGCAAAAAACCAACGCCGAATGCAAAATATTTAAGCAAGGCAAAAGAAAAAGAATTAAAAACAATAGAAGTAAAAGCGATTAAACAGGTAAAAGGATATCTTGCTCTGGATGAAATCAAGAGTCTGGCCAACCTGAAAGCATATGTTTTGATTTTTGTCGGGAGTGAGGTCAAGGTTGTAAAGGAAATATTTTAAATATTTACATACAATGGAATAAATGGTTACTTGAGAAGGGCGCATTCCCCAATGCCCCCTTGACACCACCCATGACTTGATGATATTATTTTGGGTAATAGACTTCCAAAATGCGGGGAAAAATGGAAACAATAAGGCGATTTTTTCAATTACCAGAAGAAAGTTTTTTTCTGTTTGGTCCACGCGGTACAGGCAAAACAACCTTGGTGAAATC
>Ga0272440_1001186_pt1 | contig 21712 bp, 14 predicted proteins | sample SSMMMBAug17_FD_192440 | JGI IMG/M metagenome (GOLD analysis project Ga0272440, IMG submission 192440) | Marine sediment archaeal communities from Little Sippewissett salt marsh, Falmouth, MA, United States - SSM-MMB-Aug17 | ecosystem: Environmental > Aquatic > Marine > Wetlands > Sediment ...
AAACAAAAGGCTGAAAAAGCAAAACAAGCAGCTCAAAAAAAAGTTGAGGTTGCTAAACAAAAGGCTGAAAAAGCTGCTCAACAAAAGGCTAAAAAAGCAGAGCAAGCAGCTCAAAAAAAAGTTGAGGTTGCTAAACAAAAGGCTGAAAAAGCTGCTCAACAAAAGGCTAAAAAAGCAGAGCAAGCAGCTCAAAAAAAAGTTGAGGCTGCTAAGAAAGAAGCTCAGGCTGAACGAGAACGTGCTGATAAACTTGAAAATGAACTGTCTATTTTAAAAAAAATGATTGGCGAATAAACCTGTAACAGACTTTGAGCCGCTGTTTAATCAAAAAATTGAAACATATGAAAAATTGACAAATATGTACTTTCCGACTCACATGAGATAATATACAGGAAAACATATATATATTCTTCTCGTTATCGGGTTAAATCTGATTTTCAGTGGTTAAACTATGGGATAAAATTTATCGCTATAACTAAAGCTCGTTTCAAATTAGTTGATACAAAATAACTGAGCTTCGTCATCTTAAAATATTCTATTGAAGGAAAAATATTGCATCAACCAATATGAAACGAGCTTTAGTTAAAAGTTGTTATATTTTCGATGCGTTTCATAGTAGACCACAATAACCATGTCATACAAAAAAAAGCAAGTACGCGTAGAGGCTTAGAAGGCTTAGCAGGCTTAGCAAGCTAAGTCTCTAAAGTACATTTACCTTAAAACGAACAGTATCAATAATGGGAAGCCATTTTTTGAGCATTCCTAAATAAAAAAAGAATAATGTATATCTATACCGCAACCCTTATTTGGAGTGTATTATTATTCGGTGCAGTCCACACATATGCTTACACTTTTATGAATATCGCCATATTAATTGAGACCTGTCGCTATTCAATTCAAAAAAATAATCATGCCCTGGCGCTGGTTATTCCAAAGACAACAATAAACTATCTTTTCATAGCATTTGCCTTGTTCATCCTGTTTTATATTCTCCCCCTTCCCCAAAGCTGGATTCAGATACTGTCACCCGAATCTGCGCGAATAAACCAGCTTGCGCAATCTCCCATGCAAGTTGTCGATCAACTGCCCATTCAATGGGGGACAATTGCAGTCAGTGATTTCCCTGTGCGCAATGCCTGGGTACAGTATATGATCTATGTGCTGTTTTTTTGGGGCTTGATTCATGCTTTAAATCAGCCAAAATATGTCAAGCAGCTTTGTATACTATTGATTGGCATTGGTGTGCTTGAAAGCCTTTATGGTATTTTTCAAACATTTGTGGATCCAGGTTATATACTGTGGGTACCCAAGGCATATTTTAGAAACAAGCGTGATACATGTGGAACATTCATCAACAGAAACCACTTTGCTGCCTTGATGATCATGTTAATGTTACTCAGCATAGCTTATAGTGCATCACAAGCAGACCAAAAAGCAGCAAACAATCGCAAGTCGTTAAAAAGAAGACTATCCCATTTTTTCACCCATGAGTACCAATGGAATCAAAAAATTATGGGCTTGACAGCCGCCACTATTATGGGCCTGGGACTGTTCTTTTCAGCATCCAGAGGCGCAGTGATCGCTGTTCTTCCTGGAGCGATAATATTGATGGTTGCATTATACAGCCGAAGAACCACACGAAAACAAGGCATTCTTATCATTCTGGTGGGGATCATAATCGTTGGATATACTGTATTTATTGGAGAAGATCGATTGGTTCTCAGGTTTAATGCAATTGAGCGTGCCATGACAGATCGTTTTCGATATGTTGAAGCCACTATTGATTTGATTCATGATTACCCGATTTTGGGTGTCGGCCTGTCAAATTTTGAACATGCCTTTCCAAAATATCAATCAATCATTGACAGGCAGGTGACTGTCACTCATGCCCATAATGACTGGCTTCAACTCTATGCAGAAATGGGAATTTTGGGAATCCTTGGGGCATTGGGAATTCTGTTTCTTTTTATTCGAATCATTATTCACCGATTTCGTATGCGACATTCTCCCATGGCGCTTTGTTTGGGGACAGTCTCTATTGCTGTTTTGATATCCATGTCGGTTCATTCTCTGTATGATTTTCCCATGCATATACCTGGTAATGCCTTAATCATGATTGCCATTTGTGCGGTAGGATTTCAGGCCATGCATCTGATTAAGCATAACAAAAGGGACAAAAGCTTGCTTGCTTTTGATATCATTCCTTTATCTGTCAAGAATATTCCCATCTGGCTGCTATTTTGGGGAACTATGTTCACTTTGTTTTTTGTGACAACACGTCACTTTATTGCAGAGACTTATTGTAATACAGTTCCCAATACCACATTATATCGCAATCAGAATCCACAAATAGGGGCGATACAAAAGGCAATATTGTGGGATTCCTCAAATCCGGTGTATTGGTATAAACTGGCGTGGCAACATATTGCATATCGCAACACATTGTCTGAAAGTGAAAATGCAAAGGAATGGATTGCTGTTCAAGAAAAAATTCTATATGCATTGGAACAGGCAGTAGCAAAGAATCCCTGTTATGCAGAGTATCATATTCGCCTGGGCTGGGAATATCATCGGTTGCATTTTCATGAAAAAGCAGAACAAAGGCAAAAACGTGTCGCTGCTTCAAACATTTCAATAAAAAGGGCAGCCAGTGTTTGTGGCGTCAAAGATTATCATCAGCATATGGAAATCGCCAATTTTTGGAATATGCGCTCTGCAACCCATCAGAAGCTTTCAAAGCAGAAACAATACTGGAAGATTGCAGTATCACATTATCGGCAAGTCCTTATCCAGTGTCCCAAGCAAAGATGCAAGAAAACGATTATTTATCAGTTGCAATTGTTTCACAGGGATGAGAGTGAATATGCGGATATATTTGACTAGCCCTGGCCGCCCTGGCTTGATGCTATTTTAAATCTTTTGAACGCTTTTTCAGCACACGACGTGCGACTACAAGCTGTTGAATTTGTTGTGTTCCTTCAAATATATCAAATATTTTGGAATCTCTGGCCCATTTTTCCAGCAAATGATCTTCACTATATCCCAGGCTACTGCAAAGTTCCACACATCGAAGAGTTATTTCATTGCCCACACGCCCCGCTTTTGCTTTGGCCATTGAGGCTTCTTTGGAGTTTGGTTTTCCATTGTCAGCCATCCATGCTGCTTTAAACATAAGCAATCGTGCAGCTTCCAACTCGGCTTCCATTCTATAGATATCTGCTTCAATGGCAGGAATTTCAAATCGGTTTTCTTGGTATTGAAACGTCAATCCTTCTTGAGCGAGAAGTTCACAGGTCAAATCCAGGGCAGCTTTTGCAACGCCAACACTCATTGCAGCGACAACAGGTCTTGTATTATCAAATGTTTGCATAACGCCGGCAAAACTTTTTTTGGTATCAATTGTTTCAGAGCCTAAAATGTTGTTTCGTGGAATGCGGCAATTATCCAGGTTGATGGTAGCTGTATCTGAAGCGCGAATCCCTAGTTTCTTTTCCAAGTGGGTTACTTTCATGCCCGGCGTCTCTTTTTCAACTACAAAAGATTTGATTGCCGCCCGGCCTAAGCTTTGATCCAGGGTTGCCCAAATGACAACTAAATCGGCGCGTTCACCACAGGTGACAAAGATTTTTTCACCATTTAATACCCATTCATCGCCATCCAGTACAGCAGTGGTTTGAATAGCTGCTGAATCTGAACCGGCATCCGGTTCAGTGATTGCCATGGCCGCCCATTTACCATCAAAACGTTTCTTCTGCTCCGCTGTTGCAACAGCGGCAATAGCGGCATTTCCTAATCCCTGGCCGGGTATTGTTAGTGCCAGCCCTGAGTCCCCCCAGCAAATTTCCATCATATTTAAGACAACAGCCATATTGTTGCCATTTTTAATGTCTTTGCTTTTACTTTTTTTCTTTTGAGACAGACCATCAGCGCCCATGCCACTACCGCCATCAGCCATGCCTTGCAAGATTGATCGCAGCATATCCAGCTCTTCAGGGTATGCATGTTCAAAGCGGTCATATTTTCGAGATATGGGACGAAACATGCCTTCAGCCACTGCATGTGCCATGTCTCCAAGTTGACGCAATTTTTTGGGTATTTCCAGATTAATCATTTTTGTATCCTCCTCATATACTTGTTAAACCACAAAAGTGCCTTCCAGTATTCCCACAGCCCGAAGCTGTCGATACCATAATTCCACCGGATATTCACAAACAAAGCCATGTCCACCAAGAATTTGAACCGCATCAGTCCCAATCTGCATTGCCCGCTGGGCGCACATTAACTGGGCAAGATATGTTTCACGATGAAATGGAAGTCCTTGTTCTGCTCGACCCGCAGCGCGATAGGTCAACATTCGCATACTTTCCAGTTCAATGGCCATATCTGCAATCATGAAAGCCACTGCCTGACGATTACTGATTGGCTCTCCAAAGGCAATCCGCTCATTGGCATACTTAATTACAAAATCCAGTGCTGCCTGGCAGGTGCCCAGGGATAATCCGCAGATACCAATTCGTGCCAAATCTATCATGCGCTGGTGTGAATAATGAACTTCTTGTTCCCCCAAAACCGCAAATGCAGGTACTTCAACATCTGTCATGCGCATACGACTCATTCCAGCAGCGGAAAGTCCCATATTCAATTCTTTTTCAATGGTAATACCCGGGTAGTGACGTTCTAAAATAAATCCGCGAGGGCCATGATCCGCTAATTCGGCAAAAACGATTATCAGCTTGGATTGCGTTCCCAGGGGAACCAGACATTTAACGCCATTCAAACGAAAGCCGGCATTGGTAGGAACAGCCAGGGTTTTAAGTTTGTTGACATTAAAACGTGCTTCAGGCTCCATCAAGGCAAGGCTTGCATAAACGAATTCTTCTCCAGTAAATGGTGGGAGATATCGTGCTTGTTGATCTCGGGAGCCAAATTCGGTCATTGTGTTCACAAATCCCAATGGTGCAAGTGCTGCAATGGCTAAAGACATATCACCATAGGCAAGATCTTCGGCCATTAACATATTGGAAACTGGAGACCTGAGAGTACCAGCGCCTTTTATGGCTTCGGGCACGCCACTTATGGCAAGCCCCAGTTCGTTGACTTGACTGAAAAACTCAGAACGAACATCACCACTGTCTACATCTCGAGACATGGGACGAATCACCTGTTTTGCAAATTTTAGAAGTTCATCTCTGACCATTTGTTGCTCACGCGTCAGTGTCAAATCAAATCGGTCATTTTTGGGGGGACTGTTTTTTTTCAAGGTTTCATCATGATGTAATGGCCTGGGAGCCAGGTAACGAGATTGGACCAATTTTCCAACCCGAACACTTTGCCGCAGACCTTGATAAACCAGATTTAGTGCAGGTTCACGCAATTTCCAGCGATTGACATGGTCGGAACTGGATATGCGACCTAACATTTCTAAAGCCATGCTCATGGGCTTCATTAAATAATTGTTTGACATTATTACCTTCCTTTTTGATAAATAATTAAACCGCTTCCAAAATTGCAGCAGCAGATAATGCGCCTGCACCACAAATTCCAAGGAGCGCTGTTGATTTGCCAGATAGTTTGAGTTCATTGACCATCGTAATAACCATGCGAGCACCAGTTGCAGCAAAGGGATGGCCTAATGCGACAGAACCACCATGAATATTGATATCTTTTGGATCAACCTCTCCAAAGGCATGATCAAATCCCAATCGATCCTTTGCAAATTGATTCGACCCCAATACTTTTAACACGCTTAAAACCTGAGCAGCAAATGCTTCATGTATATCAATCAAATCAATATCTTTTCTCGTCATGCCAGCTCTTTGCAATGCTTTGGGCATTGAGATAGCAGGGCCAATGAGCAATTGATCAGTAGGATCCACAGCATCATATGACCAGCTTCGGATACTTGATAAAGGAGAAAATCCCAAAGATTTTGCTTTTTCCAGTTCCATCAACAACACCGCTGCCGCACCATCTGTAAGTGTGCTGGAGTTTCCAGCAGTTAAGGTGCCATTTTTCGCAAACACTGGTTTTAGCTTTGCCAGTTTTTCAAGGCTGGTATTCCCGCGGACAATATTATCAGCATGAACCTTTTTCTTGTCTGGTAATTCAACTGGCGTAATTTCCGATGCAAACCGACCGGTTTCAATTGCTTTGGCCGCGCGTTGATGTGATTGCATGGCAAATATGTCCTGAGATTGACGACTAATTTTATTGCGTGCAGCCATTTTTTCTGCGGACTCGCCCATCAGTTCTCCTGTCAGACGTTCTCGAATTGCAGGACGTTGGGGGATCAAATCTTTCTTAGGATTCAAGTGGGTCAATAGGCGAAAGTAGTCTTTGACTGTAGACTTTGGGCTGAGTACAACTGGTGCGAATTTATGCACCAATGACTGTGGCATTTTCACTTCTGCATTACTTGTGGAGTCAGAACCACCAGCAATCATAACATCCGCTTCACCACGTTCAATGGCAGCGGCTGCCAAAGTGATTGCACACAAACTGGATGTACACACACGTGTGATAGTATATGCTTCGATTTCCATTGGAAGTCCCAAATCAAATATAATTTCTCGTCCCACATTAACTGTTGCACTCGGAAGAATTACACCGCTCCAAATCATACTGTCAATTTCTTTCCAGGGAACTGGAAATTGTTTTAAGAGTCCTTTGACTGCTTGAGCGCCTAAATCTATTGTGCTTAAAGGTGTAAAGTCACCAAAGGCCCTTAAAAATGGCGTGCGTACACCGCCGATAATTACAGCTTGTCGATTTTTTGAATTTTTCATAAGGTTCGTTTTCCTTCATATGAAAATAGTAATCAAATATAATTACGCCCCAATTATTGCACCACCACAAATTCGCAATACCTGACCTGTCAGGCCAAAAGCACCTGGACTACATAGAAAAGTAATGGTTTCAGCAACATCATCTGGGGTTCCCCCTTGATTCAAATTATTTAAGCGTCTGGCTACAAGCCGAGTGGCAAAAGGAATTCGTGCTGTCATTTGTGTTTCAATAAAACCCGGGGCCACTGCATTTACAGCAATGCCTCTGTCTGACACTTTTGATGCTAAACCAGAAACAAAACCAATTACACCTGCCTTTGATGCCGCATAATTGGTTTGTCCCCGATTACCTGCAATGCCTGAAACAGATGATAGACATACGATTCTGCCATTATTTTTCATAATGGGTAACAATTTTTCATTTACATGAAGGATTGCACGAAGGTTGACATCAAGGACCTGGTCCCATGCATCAGGTTTCATATTGACCAAAAGCTTATCCCGAGTGATTCCAGCATTATGCACAACAATATCCAGACCATTATCAGTATTAGCGACCATCTCAAGAATTTGATCTCCGGCAGAAGGTGTTGTGATATCACAAAATAACAAATCACCTTGTATTTCTGCGGCTAACTTTCCCGCTGGGATGTCTTCACTGGGACGATCCATAATGATTACTCGCGCTCCTTCACGCGCTATTGCTCGGGCAATGGCTGCCCCAATACCCTGAGCAGCCCCTGTAACCAGTGCAGTTTTACCATCCAGGGGGCGCGTTTTCGGTATCGCTTCGTCTGATATGACCTGAGTAGAAATATGCAAAGGCTGACCAGTGATATACGCTGATCTTTCTGATAGAAGAAATCGCAATACTGGTTCTAATCGACTTTGGGCGTCTGGTGCCACATAAACAATATTGGCAGTCGCACCTTTGAATCCAATTTCTCTCGCCATGGCACGAGTAAAACCTTCTAAAGCACGTGCAGTTGTTGCTGTAGATACATCTGTTTGATCAGTAATTTCCGGGTTCAGTATGACTACACGTCCACAGATAGCCAATGAACGTAAATGGCTGTGAAAAAATGAATACACCGGGTTCAAGTCTTCAGGCTTCTGAAGATTGGTTGCATCAAAAATAAGTATTTTGGGGGGCAATTTATCTGGAAGTTCACCTTTAATTATCGACTGTGGCAAGCGGCCATACCCCTTACCCACCTGATTAAAGATTTCCACAATTGCGTCATCGTTTTCTATAAAAGGATTGCCACCGCCTTTCACCACTATTTCAGCCAATGTTCTCGTTATTCTGGTTTGCTGAATCTGGCTGATCAGAACCGACTGATCATTCAATGGTCGATCTTCCCATGGCTGATTGTTACGATACAGTTCTATCGGGGGTTTAGGAAGTCCCATTGCATTGGTCAATTTTTGGATGATGGGATTCTTAGTCAATTGAATCAAGTAATCGTTCATTATTGTCTCCTTTGTATGATATTAAGTAATCGATCATATTATGATTTATTTATACTGAACTGCCCTGATAAATAGGCTGCCCCACCTGGAGCATGTCCAATCCAAATATCATCTTGATACATATACACAGAAATGACATTGGGCAGCATCAATGGTCTCACAAATCGTACATCCAATGATTCAAGACGATCTGCTCTGCCAGACAGTCGGTTCTTGATAAGAATTTCGGCCACCCGTGCCATTGAAGAAAAACCATGTAGAAATGTACCAGGAAAACCCGATAATCGTGCATATGGTTTCACCCAATGCACAGGATTGAGATCTCCGGTAAGTTTGGCAAAGTTCAGGCCATCATTTGCTTTTAAAAAGAGTTGTCCTATTTCCTGTGCTTTTTTGTGAATTCTGGGTTTTTCTTTTTTGGGCCCTGGTGTCTGTTTGCCAGTTTTTAGCGGCAAAATTGCTTGAACTTGAGAAATTAATGCTTGAGGTGCAGAATCAGTTTCAGTGATGAGCTGTTGATGAAAAACAACTCTTCGATCATTTTCATCCAGATCTATTAAGCGAGCGCTTAACTTTAGTGGTTCCTTGGCAGGCAATTGTTTTTTTACACTGAACGTTGCCCCACCATTCAAAATTTGGCTGATATCATAAGGAAGTGAATGTATTGTTTGTGCCAGAAGTGGCACGCCCCATTGTGGAAAAAAATGGGGGGGCAAAACACCGGGATAGTTATTGGGATCACCGCCCACATGGTAAATATAGTCCCGGATCAGGTTGGAAGATCGGGGGGCGATTATTGAAGCGTATTCCGGTCCGGGAATAACAGGTTTTTCATCTTTTGATGGCAAAAAATTTCGTGTTATGGAGGCGCTTGCCACGCGCGCCAGGGTGGTCAGCATTGGCCCCTGACGAAACAAATGCATTATGCTAACGTCCATATTTCAACCTCCTTTTTGGGGGGGCAGACCTTGATTATTGACGTTGGGTTGACTTAAATAAGCGGTCATAAATTTTCGGGTAGATCGTAGTATATATTTTATTATTCGTCTGGTTGGTCGAACCTTATGTTCGCCTCGAACAAAAACCAGTATCAAACTTATGAGCAAAACCAATGTAGGGGCGAACCTTGTGTTCGCCCTCCGAACAAAAACCGGTATCAAACCTATGTTCGAAAATGAACTAGAAACGTTTGCCTCGGACATAGGTTCGCAAACGATTGTTGTTCGGAGGGCGAACACAAGGTTCGCCCCTACATTGGTTTCGGAAATTGCTTGGATCTCGATTACTACGATCTACCCGAAAATTTATGATCGCTTACTTATTTGCTGCGGCAAATAAGTCAACCCAACAGTCAACAATCAAGGTCTGATCCACCCACATTTTCTAAATACTTTGGCTCAAATAAAGATATCCGAAGCATTCGCTCCAATTCCTCAAGGAATTGACTTTCTGCATTCCAAGAATTATCAAACAAGCCAGAAAGCACATTTCCCACTGCAACAGTTCCTAAAACCAATATGATAGTATGGACAATATATCCTTCAGCTTGAACATCTGGTCTGACCACACCATTTTGTTTACCCATTTCAATATACTCGCAAGTGAGCTTTATCCAGGGGTTGAGTTGATCATGCACAATTTCTTTTACGATTTCAGGACGATCTAGCATTTCACGAATTGACATACGAGACCGATGAATATCTTTTAAAAAATACTTCACCAGTGATGTAATAATTGATGCAAATCGGTCCTTGTCAGTAAGATTTTCAGTTAAGAGCTTGGGTAATTCATTTTTCCAGTGAACCATGAGTCGCTCGTAAACCGCTTCCCGCAGTTTTTCCTTGCTTTTAAAATGATATAACAGGGATGGTTTTCGTATTCCAACTGCATCGGCAATTAACTGAATAGATGTGCCATCAAATCCCTTTTCGCTGAAAAGCCGAACAGCCTCTTCCAAAATTCGCGTTCGTACATTTCGGTTTGATTGTGGGGGCATGCTCATTTGTTTCTCCTTACCTATCATGTGGTAGGCAGTATTCTACCACATGGTAGATTTCTGTCAAGGATTTTTTTTTGGAATAAATGAAATTTGACAAATGGATGGACATTTTTACTATATTTTTTGGAATAAATGAAATTTGACAAATGGATGGACATTTTTACTATAGTTACGCATGGTGTTATCCAGCTATAGTAAAAATGACAACAAAGGCGAAGTATCCATGCTTATTGGTCGAAAACAAGAACTGAAAATATTGGCAACATCCTTGATGATTTTTTCTTTGGATAAGGAATACATAAAAATGGCATACTTGCTAAAAAGTAGTTGAACATCAAGGGAGTTAGAGTATTCTGAACCTCCCTTCAAATTCGGTTCGGGGGCAACTGATAATTGCCTGGAGCTTCAGCTCCAGGCGGTGGAATATTTTCAAGCGTTAAAAATCACCAAATCCACGAACATCAGTATCTATTGGCAAAGCAACCTGTGGATTCTGTTCAGTCGTATTAATTGGTAACGATTTTCGTGGCATACGTTTAGGCGCTTCCTGGCGTTGCTTGTTTTCGGTGGAAAGCAGCTTGAATTTTGCCAGTTGCGCTTTTAAGTTATCTGATTGAGCAGATAATTGGGTTGCAGCAGACGCGGTTTCTTCACTTTGAGAACTGATATTCTGTACTGCTGTATTAATTTGCCCCATGCCCTCATTGATCTGCCCCATTGCCTGGGTTTGCTCTTTATTTGCCACAGCAATTTCTCCCATGATGTTTTTGACTTTTAGAACATTTTCCACAACATGGGTGAGTGCCACACCAGTTCGTTCGGCAATCTGAACACCATCAACAGCTTTTTTATTGGAATTATCGATTAATTCCGCAGTTTCCTTTGCAGCCTGAGCACTTCGGCCTGCAAGATTTCTTACTTCCTGGGCCACCACTGCAAAGCCTTTTCCATGCTGTCCAGCTCGTGCGGCCTCAACTGCTGCATTCAGTGCCAGAATATTTGTCTGAAAGGCAATTTCATCAATGACTTTAATAATCTTGGAAATGTTTTGCGCGGATTCATTGATTGCATTCATGGCCTGTGAGAGATTGTTCATTTCAGCTTGGCCGGTGCTGGCAGCATCATTGGTTTCTGATACCAGTGTGTTTGCAGTATCGGTATTTTCTGAATTCTGTCGGATTTGTTGGTCTGTCTCATGAACGCTTGCGGTGATTTCTTCAACTGATGCGGCCTGTTCCTGAGACCCCTCTGCAAGATTTTGACTGGCGGAATTCAGCTGTACTGCTGATGCTGAAACATTATCTGAAACGTCTGCAACTTCTTCAAGAATCTGGTTTAGTGATGTCAGCGTTTTGTTGATAGCATCCTTGATCAGGGCATGATCACCATGATAATCGCCAGTAATTTTACTTGTAAGATCACCATCAGACATTCGCTCAAGAACTGTCTGCGCTTCATTTATAGGCATTAATACAGCATCTAAGGTGTCATTAATTCCTTTGACAACTTTCGCAAAATCCCCTTGATGATTGCTGACATTGGCGCGCGTATCCAGACGTCCGGCAATGGCGGCATCAACAAGATCATTGGCATCTTTTACCAGGTTATTGATCGCATCGATACATTGGTTGAAATTGTCGTTGAGTTTTTTGAAATCACCTTTTGCTTCATCAGTAATACGTTCTGGAATTTCACCCCGACTTATTCTATCAACATAGTCCTGAATACGACGCAATGGGGTTTCAAATGCAGCAACAATATTATTGACATTCATTACCAGTTCTCGATAATTGCCAGTAAAAATTTCTGCATCACCCCGCTTGCTAAAATCGCCATCGTTAATGGCGTGAATGATTTCCACAATGGCACTGTTAATTGTTCGCTCACCACTAACATCCAAAACAAATTCAATAGCACCAGAAATGGCCCCATTTTCGTCTTTTACTGGAAAACCGGTATAGCGAATGGGTACATCTTTGCCTTCTGGATCTGCAACTGTGTCAGCAGTATAACTTTGTTGGGATGCCATTGCTCTGTTACAGGCACAATCGCTGGTCTGGCAGTGGTCTGTTTTGAAGAATGAATGGCATTTCTTTCCAACAACATCTTTCATGGAAAGGCCGAGGAAATTCAATGCAGCATGATTCATATATTGAACAGTGTAGTCTTTATCAATTTCCATTACTGGAGTAGGCAGGTTATCCAGATTATACTGTAAGGCACGTTGGCCTGAGACCATTTCATTCAATGCATTCCCCATTTGGCCAATTTCATCTTTGCTATCCATTTTTAGAACGATCTGTTTGTCACCGGATCGGACTCTATCAATAAATTGGAGTATGCGTTGTATTGGCACCATAATACTGTTGGCAGTGAACAATGAGATTAGAATAATAATAACAATGGTTACCACCACAATGCCCACAATAATTTTTTGCATCAAATAGACCGGTGCAAAAGCTTCCTGGCTATCAATTTCGACAATCAAGGCCCAATTCTTGTCATAAACAGACAATGGACAGTACGCTGACAGGACCGGATTGCCATTATAATCCATAATAATCTCTTTGCCGCATTCACCGGCAAGGGATGTTCGGCTGGCTTTTGTATCCACGTTTCCTTTTGATGGATTTCTAAAAGAAGCGTCCACTGAATGATGGGTGGGATCTAAAAATGAATCCGACCGCATTAACTGATCCGGTCCAACAAGGTATGATTCGCCAGTTTCTCCCATACCTGCACGTTGCTGCATAATATGATTGATTGCCCTCAGGGATAGTTGCAGTGCAACCACTATATCCACAGTACCATTGTGAGTAATGGGCTGTGCAATAAACGCTGATGGTTTCCCCTTACTTGGGGCATAGGGTTCAAAATCGGCAAAACCAAATTTTCGGGTTTTAACCACCTGTTTTATCAGTCTGCCGAGGCCAGAATCGGAATATTTACCATGAAGCATATTGGTTTGATAGTCGGATTCTTTGGTGGCTGTATAAAAAACAAATCCATCTGAATCAATCAAGAACAAATCATAATAATCATAGGATGCAATAAAATTTTGACAGTAGTCCTTAAGTTCCCCTTCTGGTTTATGAGCAATGCTTTCTTCAATGGTTTCCAAAGAAACAATACCCCAATTCAATCCCTTAATAGCCAGTGGTTCATACAAAACTATTTCAAGCGTATTGGATTCGTTTAAATGGTAAGTCCAGCCCTTTTTTCCATTTAAGGCCTTTTTGACAAATTCATGGTTAATGGGATCATTTAATTGTCCTTTTTTGATCAAACAATTGCTTCGCAACAAACATTGACCATGTTGCTTTCCAACCAGATATGTTTCACCAGTTTTTCCCATTCCTGAACGATTCTGAACAATACTATCAAGGATTTTGATAGGCACTTGAATGGCAACAACCCCCAGATAATTTTTGCCTTTATCATAAACCGCACCTGCAATAAATGCATTGGGTTTATTGTCTGATGGTGGATAGGCTGCAAAATCAGAAATGGCAATGGCGGTGTTCTTTGATTGACGAAATACCTGAGCCAGTCCTGTGTTTTTTAATTGAAGAGAACTGATATTTTGTCCCAAGTCAGATTCTTTTTCAACTGTATATAAAATATCGCCACTGGGACTGATCAAGAAAATATCATACACATTAGAATCGCTTTTGATATTTTCAAAAGTGATGCCATATTCCTTTTCTGTTTTTTGCCATGTTGCCAGGCCGGTTCGCTTGTTATCTTTAACAAAGGACTGGTTGAATTTATACAAAGCCACTGCTGTAAATGGATTGTCTTTTAACATGTGAATGGTGGTTTCAAGGGTGTGAAACCATGATTCCAGCCTGTTTTTTTTCAACTGCTGAATTGTTTGTAATCGATTGTGAGTATCTGTAGTAATGGTATGAATCGTTCTAGACAAAACAGAGAGATCCATTTGACGTTCATGAAAAAAGCTTTCCAGATCGTCTTTTTTGATTTGACGAATACTTTCCAGCTGCATCAATGCCTGTTCATTGAGTGCCTTTTCAGCATTAGATAAGCAAAGATATTCACCGATTGCCAGGGGTAAAATACCAACCACCAAAAAAGCAAGCAGGAGTTTTACTTTTAGACTTAAATCTTTGATTTTTTGCATCATTGTATCCTTTATTTTTCCTTTGCGTGTTCTTAAAACTCACCAAAACCACGTTCATCAATATCCAAAGGCAAAATATCTTTAGGAGCTTTTTGCTTTGAATATGTTTTGGATTTGGCAACAATGTTTTTGGGTTGACTTTCAACCGGCATTGATTTTATCTGTGCTTGTCTGGTTGCATATCGTTCTTTTTCAATGAGTTGAAATTTAGCCAGTTGTCCTTTTAAGTCTTCTGACTGAGAAGTTAATTCAGTTGCAGCCGAAGCAGTTTCTTCGCTTTGAGAGCTGATATTTTGAACTGCAGTATTGATCTGGCTCATGCCTTCGTTAATTTGTCCCATAGCATGGGTTTGTTCTTTACTGGCAGTTGCGATTTCAGCCACAAGGTCTTTGACTTTCAGGACATTTTCCACAATCTTAGTCAATGCTTCCTCTGTACGACCGGCAAATTCGACCCCCTCATTAACTTTTTTGTTGGAGCCTTCAATCATTTCAGCGGTTTCTTTGGCAGCCTGGGCACTGCGACCGGCAAGATTACGAACCTCCTGAGCCACGACAGCAAACCCTTTGCCATGCTGACCGGCGCGAGCAGCCTCAACTGCGGCATTCAATGCCAGAATATTGGTTTGGAAAGCTATTTCATCAATGACTTTGATAATTTTAGAAATATTCTGTGAGGCATCAAATATTTCTTCCATTGCCTTGCTCAGTTGCTGCATTTCAGTCTGGCCGGTGGTTGCGGCCTGGTTGGTTTCAGAAACCAGTTGATTGGCCATGTTGGCATTATCTGCATTTTGCTTGATTTGCTGATCAGTTTCATGAACACTGGCTGTGATTTCTTCAACTGATGCTGCCTGTTCTTGTGCCCCTTCAGACAGGCTATGGCTGGCTGATGTCAATTCTGATGCTGATGCTGCCACGTTTTCAGAAACATCTCCCACCTGATTCAGTATGTCATTCAACGCAGACAGGGTATTGTTAATAGCAGTCTTAATCATGGCATGATCGCCTTTGTAGTCGCCAGTGATAAATCGCTTGAGTTCACCATGGGACATCTTTTCCAGTACATTCTGGGCTTCCTTAATTGGCAAGAGAATGGCATCAAGGGTGTCATTGATGCCTTTAACCACCTGTGCAAAGTCACCTTGATGACGGCTGACATCCGCACGTGTATCCAATTGACCTCCCAGGGATGCCTGAACCAATTCTGTGGCATCATGAACCAGGGCATTGACTGCTGATATACATTGATTGAGATTATTGTTCAGTTCCTCAAAGTCTCCTCTGGCTGCTTCTGTAATAGGTTCTGGAATTTCACCCCGGCTGATCATTCCAACATATTTTTGAATACGTTTCAGGGGGGTGACAAATGCATCAACAATATTGTTTACATTGTCAACCAGTTCAGCGTAGTTGCCAGAAAACTGTGATGAATCTCCACGCTTACTGAAATCACCATCATTGATACCATTAATCATTTCAATGATCGCACGATTAATTGTCCGCTCACCGCCAACATCCAGAATAAACTCTATTGCACCCACAATCTTGCCATCCATGTCTTTTACAGGTGCGCCGGTATAGCGGATTGGGATATCCAGGCCTGTAGGATCAGCTATTGTATCAGCAGTAAAGATTTGATCCGCATTCATGGCCTTATGGCAGCTACAGTCTGATGTTTGACAATGGCCGGTCTTGAAAAAGGAATAACATTTTTTGCCAACAATATCATTCATGGGAAGGTTGACAATATCTCGTCCTGCTTTGTTCATATATTTAATGTTGTATTCTCGATCAATTTCCATAATGGGTGTGGGCAGGTTCTCAAGATTGTTTACCAGTTTTTGGGTTTCAGCAACCATGAGGTTTAAACCTTGGGACATTTCACCAATTTCATCTGTTGAGTCTATATCCAGAGTAATAACTTCACCCCCACGCACTCGACCAATAAATGAAACAATTTTTGTAATGGGTTGCCCAATGCTTCTGGCGATAAACCAGGAGAAAAACAAGCCCAGTGCTATAGCAAGAACTGTAAAAAGCATCGTAGCTTGCCTGGCGTTTGCCAGTTCGGCTTTCATTTGATTATTTTGTCCAGTTTTAACTTCAGTTGTAATTTGAATTGCATTTCTTGCAGTTTTAACCATCTGGTTTAGGGCATCAGCCTGTTGCGTTATCAATTTGGCTAGCGTTTCAAATGATTCATAATAATGTTCAATGGCACTGATAATCGCATTGATTTGATCAATGTTTTCCTTATTTTTAAAGCGTGATTTGAGATCTTTTGATAATTCAAGCAGTTGCTCTTCCTTTTTTTGAACATCACGATAGAACTGCTGTTCTTGGGTCATAATAAAATTCTTTTCATTCTGTTGGATTGTCAAAAACAGTTTAATCAAGCGATTGGCATCATCGGCTTTGCTAATTTTATCATCAAGACGATTGATAAAGTCTGTTTGAGCCTTTGTCAGGGAGGTTTTCTGGGTTTGACGAATTGTGTTGATTGCTTTCAATGTTGCGCTGGCAGCCTGGGCGATTCTGTTTTTGTCAGCCTGATTGCCGGTTTTTAGATAATTCAAGACTGTGTTTTCATAATTTTTATATTGAATAATGACCTGATTGGCCTGTTGAATGCTGGTTGGGCTTTCAAATCTGTTTTTTAAGTCAGCGGCCAGGGTAAGCAATTGTCGATTCAAATCCTGCCATTTTGATAAAACGCTGGTGTTGCCTTCCATCATAACTAACCGATAGCCCTTGGCTTCAAGAAAATATTTTACCAACTGGTTGGCATCATCTGCTTTGGCCAGCCTGTCCGCAATTAAAGCTGTATTTTGACTTTTTATTTGTGATAATTCAGATTTCTGGATTTCACGAATGGACTCACATTGTTTTAAAGCAAGGCGTCCTTTGTCACGCATGGTTTCAATGAGAGATGTCTGTTGTTCTGAAAGTGAAACATATTGATTAAATGCTTGATGATATATATCGGCAGAATCAGTGATTTCTTTCATTTGATCAATATCTACCTGACGTTTAAACCGCTTTTTTGTTTCATTGGCCTGCTGAATCAGGTTTGTGTTAAGCGTGTTCATCGTCTGGATATATTTTGGATCCTGACTGATTATATAATTTTTTTCTGCCTGCCGGCACTGTTGAACAAATTGATTCAATGCATAGGTGCCTTCCAGATTTTGGTTACGATTGGTCAGCTTGGCAAGGCCATTGTGTCCCACCCATGCGACAATTGATAATAAAACCAAAACAACAACAAAGCCAAAAAATATTTTGGCAGCAATTTTCATATTTTTAAAGAATGTGATCATTATTAAACTCCTTTTTAAGTAAAATAGTTAGTGATGCAGAAAATTATTCGTTTGTTTCGTTGCCACTAATTTCCCGCAGTTGATCAATATCAATATCAACCTTATTGGATGACAACAATTTGGGCAATGAGATAACAAAACTGACCTGTTCCTCACGTTTGCCCATGCCTTCAATGACGCCATCACCCTTACCATATTTAGGGGGTTCGATATTTTCCTTTGGAATCTCAAGCACATCCTTGACCCGGTCTACCATCAAACCGGTGGGGATTTCGTCTATTTCAACGACGATAATGCAGGTTCGGTCGTCATATTCTTTTTTGGGTAATCCGAATCGCAATCGGATGTCCATTAAAGGAACAACTTTTCCGCGCAGGTTAATAACACCGGTGATATAAACCGGCATGTCCGGTGCAGGAATGATGCGTTGATTGGTTACAATTTCAGTAACAGATTCAATACAAACAGCATATTCTTCGGTCTCTACCTCGAAAGTGAGGTACATATCTTCAATGCTGTCCTCATCTTCGATGGCTTCAACGACACGCTGACTTGTTTCTGTCATTGGACCTCCTATTTGTGAGTGATACCTTTTGGTATCGAAGGTTAGGAATACTTGAAAAATCAATTCTCCAATTCAAATGGACAACATGGACATAATCGCCCCTTCGTCCATTGTCCATTTTGTCCAGTATAATGGGGAAATTGTTTCGAGTATTCCTCAGGTTATTGAATATTCAAATTAGAAATATTTTAAAATAAGATCCTCATTTATGTTGATCAGACAAAAAAGCAAGGACGCGTAGAGACGTAGCATGCTACGTCTCTACAGTGCATTTACCTCTAAACGAACAATATCAATAATGGGGAACTTATATTCATCGTATTCCTTATTCATCATAAAATTGTATATCATATTTGGGATATATGTAAATAAAAAACAAAAAAAAATGAATACTTAGCCCTTTTTTCACAACTGACAAAGACGATTCACAGATAATTTTCCCCAATTCACAAAAAAAGCTTGAACCTGAATGAGAATAATGCAATAATTACCTATTTTTCAAACAAGAAAATATCAAGATCGTCCTGAGATAAATCTGTCAGTTTTATCCGGACGCAAAAAAGGAGAGACTGAATGAATATTGCAACCTTAGTTGGTCTGGTTTTAGGGTTGGGAATCCTGATCGGTTCCGCGTATACATCAAGTGGCGGAGACCTGATGCGGTTTATCGACATTCCCGGCGTTTGTATCGTTTTAGGAGGTACATTTGCGGCGACATTTATATGCTATCCACTCAAAAATGTAATTGGTGTATTTGGGACCTTTCTTCAGGCGATGCAAGCAGATGAATTGCCAGTTGTCAATTATATCAATTCAGTGGTGAAACTTGCCAAGACCGCCACCCAAAAAGGACAAATTCAACTGGAAAAGGAACTGACACAAATCGACAATTTTTTCTTACAGGGTGCAATCCAGATGTTGGTCGATGGCTACAGCAAAGACGAAATCAATAGTATCCTGGATACGCGAATAGAAAACATTTACGAGCAGCAGATGAATGGTGTGGAGATATTGAAACAGATGGCAGGTTTTTGTCCAGGTTTTGGTATTATTGGAACACTGATCGGTCTTATTAACATGTTGAGTGCTATGGGTACTGATATGAGCGCCCTGGGTGGTGCAATGGCGGTCGCGCTCCTGACAACATTGTATGGCGTCTTTTTTGCCAATATATTTTTTGTGCCATTTGCGGTTAAAGTTGAAGGCCGATTAAAAGAGCGGATTACATTGATGAAAGTTATTCGTGATGGTATCCTGTTTATCAAAGATAAAACACCTTCCAGTATTGTACAGGATAAGCTTAAGGCCTATACTGCACCGGATAACTGGACATCTATTAAAGAAGGTGAAGGTGAAGGATAGCAATTAATAATCCAATAATTATCAGGAGAAATCAGTGGGACAAGATGATTGTGTATGTGAAGAGTGCCCTGAATGGCCGCTTTCCATGGCAGACATGATGACCAATCTGTTATGTTTTTTTGTTTTGCTTGTTTCCATTGCCAACTTTGATGAATCCAAGTTCGAGGAAGCTGTCAAAGCAATGGGTGAAACATTTGGCGGACAGGTTTCTCAAGCAACTGTCACTGAACGACATGTCATGCAATTTGACAAGGAACAAAGTATCCAGGCAATAAAAGAGGCGTTGCGCGCTTTATTTCGGAAACAAGAAAACATTTACACTGTTAAAGAAAGCGGAAAAGGGTTGTTAATTACCATTCCATCAAACAATATATTTCGAAACAAAAAGGCGGATTTTAACTCTCGTGCCCGATATATTCTTGAGCGCATTGCTATTGTTATGGAGAATATTAAGTTCCCGGTGCGGATTGAGGGACATACTGATGACAGTCCCCCGAAATCAAAAAGTTTTCCCAGCAATTGGGAATTAACTGTTGCACAGGCATCGGCAATCAGCCGCTTCTTTATTGAGCATGGCATGCCCTCTAAGAATTTGACAGTGATGGCTTATGCTGATAACCGCCCTTTGGTTAATCCCAAAGATTCGGAAGACTCGAAGGCTGAAAATAAAAAAACAAAAGCGAAAAAGAAAAAACTGTCTGCTAAAGAGAAACAAAAAAACCAGCGGATCGAAATCTTTATTTCATCTCTCGTTCCGCAAGAACCGCAAGGATAGCAGGAGGTAGTTATGGGACAAGATGATTGTGTATGTGAAGAATGCCCGGAATGGCCATTGTCAATGGCTGATATGATGACCAATCTGTTATGCTTTTTTGTGTTATTGGTATCCATTGCCAACTTTGATGAAACCAAGTTTCAAGCCATATCCGATGCCATGCAGGAGGCCATGGGCGGTGAAAACAAGGATGCTATGTTCAGCGAATCTGAACAGGCCGCTTATGAACTCAAACAAACCATTCAGTTGATTATGCAAGATCTCAATGTTCTATTTGAAGGAGATAAGGATGTTACATTAGAGTATCGAAAAAATGCAGTTGCAATTAAAATTAATAACGACAAAGGAAAAGACATTTTTAAACCAGGACAGGCTGTATTTACCAGGAGAGCCTACGATGTGTTAGAGCGAGTGCGGGGGGTTATGGAAGGAATTCCTTTTCCGGTTACTGTTGAGGGACATACAGACAATGTGCCAGTAACCTCCCAGTTGTATCCATCCAATTGGGAATTATCGGGCGCCAGGGCAGCAGCTGTGGCACGATATTTTATCGAACGCGGTCTGGATAAGAATGCTGTTCGTGTGGTAGGTCGCGCGGATACAGAGCCTATTGCATCCAATAGAACACGTGCAGGCCGATCTGTTAATCGACGAATTGTGATTGTGGTATCGCCTTCATAAATTTTTTCCTTCCCATCAAAAAATTCAAAAAGAAGTCGCATCTTTATTCTTAACTTTTGTCCTAACAAAAAGGGGTCGTATCTTAATTATTTCTGACATAACATCTGATAATATAACCTAAATATTGCAATGTCCGAAACCAATGTAGGGGCGAACCTTGTGTTCGCCCTCCGAATAACAATCGTTTGCGAACCTATGCCCGAGGCAAACGTTTCTAATTCATTCTCGAACATAGGCTTGATTCTGGTTTTTGTCCGGCGGGCGAACATAGGTTTGATGCTGGTTTTTGTCCGGCGGGCGAACATAAGGTTCGCCCCTACATTGGTTTTTCTCATAGGTTTGATACTGGTTTTTGTTCGAGGCGAACATAAGGTTCGACCAACCAGACGAATAACAAAATATTTACTACTACAGCAAGGCAGAAATAATGCCCCGGTTATAGCTATTTTATTGAAGTGGGGAAGATATTTTTTCAGACATCCTTAGTATTGATAATTGATAATTTAAATTGCTGGAATTAGCGTTGTCAACAACTCAACAACTCAACAACTCCTTCATATTCCAGTTAACACATTTTTTTGTACGATTTGTATTATGTAGAGACGCAC
>Ga0272440_1001187_pt1 | contig 21689 bp, 16 predicted proteins | sample SSMMMBAug17_FD_192440 | JGI IMG/M metagenome (GOLD analysis project Ga0272440, IMG submission 192440) | Marine sediment archaeal communities from Little Sippewissett salt marsh, Falmouth, MA, United States - SSM-MMB-Aug17 | ecosystem: Environmental > Aquatic > Marine > Wetlands > Sediment ...
GTATGAGGGCGCTTTAGCGTCCTTTCTCAATTCAGCGTTGGGCTTTAGCCCTACGCTGTTCTTGGGGTTGCCGAAATCGAGCATTCCTTGTATGATATCCACTTCCCCTAAACTGTACATACGCCCAGTCGGTGAACAATTTTCATAACTACGCGCCAATTAAAGCACCACCGCAAACACGAATAACCTGCCCGGATATACCTGCAGCACCTGGACTACTCAAAAATGTAATTGTTTCAGCAACATCGTCAGGCAAGCCGCCTTGATTAAGGTTATTCAGATGTCTTGCCACAAGCTTTGTGGCAATGGGAATACGATCTGTCATTTGGGTTTCAATAAAACCCGGTGCGACAGCATTAACAGCAATACCTTTATCTGAAAGTGTCAGCGCCAATGCAGAGACATAACCAATTATCCCCGCTTTTGAAGCAGAATAATTGGTCTGTCCTCTGTTACCTGCAATGCCTGAAACAGAGGAGAGATAAACCATTCGGCCATTATTTCGCATAATCGGAATTATTTTTTCATTTACGCGCAAAATAGAATAAAGATTGACATCAAGCACCTGATTCCATTGTTGTTGATTCATGTTTACCAGAAGTTTATCCATTGTAATTCCTGCATTATGGACAACAATATCCAAACCCCCATACTTTTTTGAAACCCATTCAACAATTTTATCACCAGTTGAACTGGATGTAATATCGCAAAATAGAAGAGAACCATCAATTTTTGAGGCCAATTTCGCAGCAGAAATATCAGCTTCAGGCCGGTCCATGATGATAACACGCGCCCCTTCTCGCGCCATAACTTTTGCAACTGATGCACCAATACCTTGTGCTGCGCCTGTAATCAATGCGGTTTTACCCTCCAGGGGGCGCGTTTCTGGAAAAAGGCCGTCTGTTTTTACCAGAGAATTGATATACAATGGTTGACCAGTAATATATGCCGAACGATTGGATAGAAAGAATCGCAAAACAGGTTCCAACAAAAAATCCGCATTGGTATTGACATAAATAATATTGGCTGTTGCACCTTTAAATCCGATTTCTCTGGCCATAGCCCGAATAAAACCCTCAAGAGCTCTTGTTGTGGTTGCAGTGAATACATTTTTTTGGATGTCCGGTGGACGACTCAGAACAATTACACGTCCACAAGAAGTAAGTGCTTTTAAATGATCGTGAAAAAATGAATACACCCTGTTCAATTGTTCGGGAGTTTTTAAATTTGTGGCATCATATATGAGTAAATGTGGTGATGGTAGATTTGCCTGGATTCGTACAGATGGCTTACGCCCATAGGCATCACCGGCCTTATAATATGTATTGAAAACAGGTTCATCCTTTTCTACATAAGGATTTGCACCACCTCGAACGATAATCTCAGCCAGATTTTTTGTCAATTTCGTGGGGCCCATCTGGCCAATCATTGCATTTTTGTCGCTGAAAGGCCTTTTATCCCAGGGATGGGTATCTCGTTTTAATACCATAGGGAATTTTGGAAACCCAATTTTTTCCAGAACTGTCTTGAAGATTGGCTTTCTTGCCAGTTGAATCAAGTAGTTATTCATTGTTTATTCCTTTTGTATTAAGGATTACATAAAAAGTGACTATGATTATTTCATTATTCTCTCCTGTCTGAGTCTTAGAATGTAAAAGCTGATACCATACGTCAGTACTGAAAAAAGAAGCCCACATAAAATCCCACCCAGTAATAAGGGATAAAATATCCCTTTTCCTACATATAACAGTTGGATGATATCCTTATCTGCAATGAGTTGTTTGATACTCATAAAATCAAGCATATGTTTTGGCTGAATAAATATTATACCTACCTTATAATCTATATAAAGTATTGGAAGTATAGTAAATTGATTCATGATAAAACTGGAAAACATTGCAGCAGCATAATTTGGTCGTCGGGTAATCCACAGAAGAAGAATGATCAACAACGTTTGCAAACCCAGGACCGGAACAATCCCACCAAAAACACCTATTGATAATCCCATTGCAATGGCATGCGGATTGTCATTTTCATTTACAAGCATATACCACTTGTCTTTTATCCAGTTTATGATGGCATGCATTTTAAATTTTTGTATAAAAATTTGAACAGAATTTATTTGTTTTTTTATTGTATTGTCATTTGTTTGGTTCACTAAAAAATTACCTTTTCGCAAACAATTATCATTTTTAAGCCAATTATATTATATTATTATGAATTTCAAAGAGGAGTTCTTTTCAAACTGTTTTACAACTTGCAAATACAACGATTTTAAGATATTAAACAAGTTAACGTGAATTATTTATCATTATAAACAAGATACTATTATGTCAACAAAAGAAATCAAAACACAACCTCTTTTTTTTGAAATTGACAGAATAAAAACCTGGTATCCTGTCAGAAGAGGGATATTTTCAAAGACTGTGGGATATATTAAAGCTGTTGATGATGTTTCTTTTTCAATAAATCGGGGTGAAACTGTTGGATTGGTCGGGGAATCTGGTTGTGGTAAAACCAGTCTTGGCCGTACAATCATGCTTTTAGAAACACCTTATCAAGGTGATATCAGGTTTGAAGGACAGTCGATTTTGTCATTCAATAAAAATAAAAAAAAACAATTGCGACGAAAAATGCAAATGGTTTTTCAAGATCCCCAATCTTCATTAAATCCGCGAATGAATGTTTTGGATATTATAACAGAAGGAATAAAATATCATGGCTTACTCAAATCAACCCGCCAGGATACTGCCGCAAAGCTTTTACATGAAGTCGGTCTGGATAAAAATGCCATGTTTAGATATCCACATGAATTCTCAGGCGGTCAACGTCAGAGAATCAGTATTGCCAGGGCCATTTCAATGCATCCTGAGCTGGTTATTTGTGATGAAGCTGTTAGTGCCCTGGATGTATCCATTCAAGCACAAATTATTAATTTATTGATGGACATACAAGATAAATACAATTATTCATATATATTTATTTCCCATGATTTAAGTGTTGTCAATCATATATCCGATCGTGTCGCAGTGATGTATTTGGGAAAAATTGTAGAATTGGGGCGAACGCAAAATGTGCTGAATCATCCGGTTCATCCATATACGAAGGCATTGATATCAGCCATACCTGTACCCGGAATGGCAAAACGACCATCAATTGTTTTTCAAGGAGCACCGCCATCACCCATGAACCCGCCATCAGGATGTCGATTTCACCCCAGATGCTTGTACAAAATGGATATTTGTCAAACGCACGAACCTGAATTAACCAATCACGCAAATGATCGCCAAGTGGCCTGTCATTTGAATGACATCAATCATATAAAGGAATAAAAAGTGACATTTTTTTTACCTGACGCGTTGATCTTTTTAATTGGTTTATGTATTGGTAGTTTTTTAAATGTTTGTATTTATAGACTGCCCCGAGAAAATCTTGGTGTTGGCAATCCCAAACGTTCGATGTGTCCGAATTGTGGAACACAACTTCATTTTTATGAAAATATCCCTTTGATAAGCTATATTTTTTTAATGGGTAAATGTCGGACATGTAAAACAGGTATATCAATCAGATATCCTGTTGTAGAATTAATCTCTGCCTGCTTTGCACTGGCAGCATCCCTCAAGTTTGGTTTCACAATTACAGGGCTGATATACTATCTGTTGCTCGTGTCTCTTGTCGTGATCACATTTATCGATTTGGATTTTCAGATCATACCGAATATCATATCCATACCCGGAATCGTCATTGGATTTATGGCATCATTTTATTTAACTGAAATAAGTGTTCAGGATTCCTTGATGGGTATTCTAATTGGGGGAGGCGCTTTTTATTCCATTGCTTATATTTTTGTGACAATCAGGGGCATTGAAGGAATGGGCATGGGTGATGTTAAATTATTGGCCATGCTGGGTGCTTTTTTGGGTTTCAAAGGTGTCATATTCATTATTTTCATATCATCGATTCTGGGTACATTTACCGGTATTATGGTGATGATTCAATCACGTTCGTTTACATTTAAACAAAAAATACCATTTGGTCCTTTTTTATCAATAGCTGCCATGATTTATATTTTCTGGGGTGAAATATTGATCTATTATTATGTTTTGTGGTTACGTGGTTATTATTAAATTTCTTCAGGCAAAAAGAAAAAAATATACTAACACCCTTTAAAGCAAGGTTTCCGCTTTTCAAGAAAAGCCATCTGTCCTTCTTTGAGGTCATCACTGTTGAATGCCTCGACAATTAAACGTTCCGCTTCATTAGTATCCGGTTCGGACATTTGAAAGTTTGTTTGCGTTAACATATTGAATATTTTCTTAGTGCCACAAATTGACAAAGGCGCATTTGATGTAATATCTCTTGCCATATCATATGTAAAGGCCAACAGATCACTATTTGGAATTAAATAATCAACAATGCCCATATCTTTGGCTTGAGTTGCTGAATAGGTTCGGGCAGTAAAAAACAGTTCTTTGGCTTTAGATATGCCAACGACCTCCATGAATTGCTTGAGACCTTCAGGATGATATACCAGCCCTAGTTTTGCAGGTGGCATCCCAATCTTGATCGTATCCACAGCAATACGCATATCACAGCAAATTGCCAGATTGAGACCTGCACCAAAGGCATAGCCATTCATCATGGCAATAACCGGATATGGATATTTTTTAACCGAATTGAGCGCAAGCTCCAAAGGATTGCTGTTCTTTAACGACTCCTGAATGTCGGGTGGTATGTTGGTTGGAATGGAAACGATATCAAATCCTGATGAAAATGCTTTGTCTCCAGCACCTCTAATGACAACTGTCCAGACATCTCCACTTTCTTCCCATTTTTTTAATGTCATATGAAGATCAATCAATAACGTCTGGGATAAGGCATTTCGTTTTTCCGGGCGGTTGAGTATCAACGTCCCCACATGATTTTCAAGTTGTGTGATAATTTCATGCATCATGCTTGTTCCTTTTCTGAACCGGATACAGACTATTTTTCGTTTCCCAATGGTTCTTGTTTTAACCACCATTGATCATTTGCCTGAACTGGATCATAAGCAAGGGCTTTTCCATTAATTATAATAATCGGCGCCCGATTCATTTCATCCGGTTCATGTAGCAGACGATCACAGGTCATGATCCATCCAATAAGGAATCCATGTTTTTTTAAACATTGCAAACAATATTGTGAGCATGATGGATACATAGGGCATTTGTCTCCATCAAATACAGAAATAAATCGTTGGTAAAATCGTACAAAAAAAGTTGAGGGCGATTGTTCTTGATTGTGAATTGTTAATTCTGATTCACAAAAAGCTGTGGAGATATCAGCCATTTGCCCAAAGATTGCCAATATCCCCACAATGACGATTAATTTCTTAATTGCCAACGATAAACTCGACACTTTCAATAATATTTTCATCAGGGCCTAATACAAGTACCTGCCAGTTACCAACCATAGATGGTGCAATAACCTTTGAACTGTATGTTCGCCATTGTGTCCCACCAATATCAAGAGGCACGCGTGCAATTTCAGCATTTTCATAAAACCACACATGATAAATTTGTGTTGGTGGTGCGGTAACATTTACAATTTTTGTAAAACAAAACAATTTTCCCACATAAGCATCAAAACTGGAATCGACTTCTATGGGTGCTAAATCGATTACATCCTTGCAAATATGAATTTGATTTACTTCAATTGCAAAGCTTTGACCGCTAAAAATCCCCACGAATAAAAATAGGGCTGTCCATAAGAGTGCTTTTTTCATTACAATACTCCATTTAAGTTTTTTTGGGTTAAAAAATAATTATAAATTAAAACTTAACACAACTTTCTTGTCAAGACGAAATTCAAAAGTTTTTGAATGGGTCGAATAACCTGCTAATTTTTATTGTGATCAATACAAAAATTATTTTTTGTCTTTTCCAAAGGTTTCAGTCAGGAACATTAATACAACCGGATTGTTCCCCAGTGTTTGTATATTTCGAATTCTTTTTTGATTCAATCATATCCTGCGCCTCTTGCTCAATGCGTTGGCAAATATTGAAAAGTTCCTGACCGGACATATTGAGTGATCGAATACTTCGGGCAATTTCATTCACACCTTTGGATGCTTCAATGGCATTCTTGGAAACATCATCAGATACCAACGACATTTCAGACATCATCAGCGCAATTTCATCAGATTGCGTATTGGCTTGTGATGCATTATCTGAAATATCATGTAATGCCATTGTTTGTTGTTCAACCGCTTGCGAAATGGATTCTGATGACAGATTCATGGATTCAATTACTTTTTGCATATCAGAAATGCCGGATATGGCTTTTTGCGTTTGATCCTGAACACCGGCAATGCGTTTGGCGATATCTTCGGCTGCGCTGGCACTTTGTTCTGAAAACTTGGTGATTTCGTTCGCAACCACAGCAAAACCTTTACCTGCTTCTCCTGCTGATGCCGCCTCAATGGCAGCATTCACTGCCAGAATATCTGTTTTTTCTGCAATCCTTTTGATTACTTCTGTGACTGATCCAATTTGATCTGCGGCCAATCCCAGGTCTTTCATGGTTTGTGCAGTAATGCCAGCCATTGAAACAACATGTGCAGCAATGTTTGAGCCATTTTGTGCATGATTGGAAATCTGATTCATGGCTGAAGTCAACTCTTGAATTGCACTGGCTACAGAAGTATTATGTTGAGACATTTTCTTGGATGCTGTTGAAATGGACTTGATATTGACACTCAATTCTTCCATTGCTGATGCTATGGTTTCGATATTTGCTGACATTTCTTCTGATGCACCGGCAACAGTATCAGATTCTAAATTGAGTTGATCGATCTGACTGGATAAATTCAGTGATATTTCATGCAGATCTTTGGCTTTTTGATCAAGCGCCTTCATTGTTTTTTCTTGAATATCCATATGTTGTTTTCGTTCGATTATTGCTTGTTCCTGGATACGATTTTGTCTTTTTCGTTCTTTTTGAAATTGTTCCAATAAACTGAATCCCAACATAAAAACACATAAGAAATAACCAATTTCTACAGATTTTTCAATGATGAAGCTTGATGGTAACAATCCGAAGGTTTTTGATATATAGGTGATCACGCCCACAATAACAACGATCCATGCAATGAGAAAAAATTTGGATTGTGCGATGCCTTTCTTGAGTGATGCAACGATTGTGATCAATATAAGAAAACTTGATAATACAAGTATGCACATAGTTAATTTTATTGATAATTCATAGGGCGTAATAAATGGAATGAATATGCCCGCTATTGAAACGACGAGTGCTGTCTGAAAAAATACGTTAAACTTGACCAACTGCTCACATATTTTTAAAAAATGTTTTGTAAAAAGAACTGCTGCCATAGAGGTCAATGATATAAATACAGGGATAGATATTGTTGCCCATACATTCCAATTCGGCCATATCCAGGCCGCAGCTATGCCTTTATATGACATGTGAAATAGCACATAGGTAAGGATAAAAAATGCATAAATTAAACAGGTTCGATATCTGATAATCCAAAACAGGATGATATTCAGTAACGATATAAATATAAAAAATACATATAAACTGGCAATTCCCATATACAGAAGTATTTCGTATGAATAGAATGCTGATGGTTTCCATAAAGTCATTGGAAACTGTATGGATGATGATGATTTTACTTGAAAGTAGATTGTCAAATGATCATTTTTTTCCATATGAATGGGAAAAATGAAGTCCGGATGATATATGGGGCGATTTGAAAATGGATAATGTGTGCCTGTTTGGATATGATCAATGCGATTGTTGTGTACGATATAACAATTGATATCGTTAAGCAGCGGATATTGTAAGTGTATGTACCAGAACAACGTTTCCTTTAATTCAGCAGTTGTAAATCTTAATTTTAGCCAGTATGTTGCTTTTGAAAATCCAAAATTTAACATTTTGTCTGAAGGCGGGTTAAATTTTACTGATTTGTTTGTAATATCCTGAAAGCTGATCTGATTGTTTGTATCTTTCAACCAGTAAATATATGGCGTTAACTCTAACCTTTCAATATTTTGATCAAGGTTCATAATCGATGTTTCTGCCAGGCAGAAATCTGGCAGGCAGGCACAAACAATATAAATAATTATTCCCACAAATCTATTCATATGACTTTTTCCTTTGAATAATAAATTTTTGCTAATTTAATTGATCCGGCAATAAGAATTTTAATCCATATTCCATTGCCAGTTGACTATCAATAAATAAATCAACCAGTTGTGAATCAAGAATATTCTTTTCTTTCATATCTTCCAGAATTTCAATTGCTTTTGTAATAGACATTGGTTTTTTATAAGGCCGATCTCGGGCAGTAAGGGCCTCAAAAATATCTGCAATGCTGATTATACGTGTTTGAATGGGAATTTGATCGGCACGCAACCCCTGAGGATATCCTTTGCCATTGAGTGTTTCATGATGTCCGCCTGCAATTTCAGCCACGCGAGACAGGCTTTGGGGAAAGGGTAATTGTTCGAGCAGTTTCAGTGTTAAATCTGCATGATTTTCAATGGTTTTTCGTTCTGATAAACTCAAGGTTCCTTTTTGGATACACAAAAAATGAACCTCATCTTCAAACAGATAAGACATGTGCTTACCATCTAGATCAAACTTTTTTTCTGAGATTTTTCGAATACGTATGGCATCCTGCTCTGTAATAAAACGATCCGCTTTATTACATGATTTGAGGAATTCCATATCTTCTCGAAGCATTGAAATTTCTTGTTTAAACTTTTCATTGTCAGGCGGATTATTATCCTTGGCAGATTTGATATAGTCCAGTTCGATAATTTTTTCTATCAATCTAAAGCGTGTTTCAATCAAATGAATACGATCACAAATGGTTTCCAGGCGTGTTGCCTTATTAATAATATGTTCAGGCGTCGTAATTTTTCCAACATCATGCATCCAGGCAGCCAGGCGAATTTCTTCAAGTTGATCTGATGAAAAATTCATGTCGCCAAATGGCGCGTCACGACACTTATTGATTGCTTTGGCCAACATCATTGAAATATCAACCACGCGTTTCACATGACCGCCTGTATAGGGTGATTTTTCATCAATGGCAGTAACAATCGTTTTAATAAATGCATCAATAAATGCTTTATGTGATCGCATTTCCCTTGAAAGCATTTCTGCCTTAAGTTTTTCTTCGTTTTTTGCCGCTGCCTCACGTTCACGTTGCCTGGTTTCAATTTGGGCTCTACGAAACGCCTCGTCACGTTGCAGGCGGTTGATATATGATTGAGAATGATATCTGATACGCGCAATCAATTCCAATTCGTCAGGCAGCTTGACCATATAATCGTTTGCACCCAGAGAAAAAGCCTGGGCCTTAATTTTAGCTTCCTCTTTGGCAGATAGAACGATCAATGGAATATGACGCGCCAGGGAATTCATCCGATACAAGCGCACAAGGGTGAGACCATCAAAATGGGGCATGACCAGGTCCTGAAGAATAACTGTTGGCTTTAGTTTGTTTACCATATGGATGGCACGACGTGAATCCAGACAATGATAAAATTCAATGTCTTTTTCATGTGACAGCATTTTTCGGACTGATTTGCCGATCAGTTTTTGATCATCGACCAGCAGTACTTTTATTGTATGGCTGGTCAATGAAATGTTGGCTTTTGATAGATCAAATTCACTCATGATTGCCTGTTAAATTTTTTTGTCTTCTTCCCTGGAAACAACTTTGAATCGTGCAACAAGATCAAGCAATACTTTTGATAATCGAGATAAATTATTGGCAGAACTATTCAACAATCCAGTACTTTCACAGGTTTCATTTGTATTCTGATTGACCTGAACAATGTTCTTTTTTAGCTTCCCGGTCACATGGGCTGCTTCAGCGGCATTTTTAGAAACATCTTCAGCCCCGATAGCAAGTTCAGCAGTGGATGCAGCAATTTCATCAGCCCGAATATTTGCTTGAGATATATGCTTAGCGATATCACCTGCTGCCTCGGTTTGTTCATCAACAGCTGAGGTAATCATCTCTGATGAATTATTAATTTCTGAAATGACAGAAGACATGTCAGAAATAACAGAAATCGCTGCATTGGTTTTTTCCTGAACTTTTGAAATACGCTCGGCGATATCTTCAGCCGCGCGAGCGCTTTGCTCGGCAAACTTTGTAATTTCACCGGCAACAACCGAAAATCCTTTTCCGGCCTCTCCGGCTGATGCCGCCTCAATAGCCGCATTGACAGCCAGAAGATCTGTTTTTTCGGCAATACGCTTTATGACTGCGGTAACATCACCAATTTCATCAGCAGCTTCACCCAGAGATTTCATGGTATTACCGGCTGTATTGGCCATCTCAACAGACTTTCTGGCAATTTCTGCCCCCTGTCTCGCACTATTGCCAACATCATTCATCGAAGCGGATAATTCTTCAATAGAACCTGCAACAGAATCAATATTATGAGACATCTGATCCGCACTCAATGATAACTGACGTATATTGACACTCATTTCCTCAGCAGCAGATGCCATCATGTTGATGTTGGCGCTCATTTCTTCCATGGATTCAACCATATGATCGGTCGCTTTTGCCTGACTCGACACACTGACTTCCTGTTGTCGGGACATGGCAGAAATATCATTGGCTGACTCTGCCACCTGTGTTCCGGCATGTTTTACTTTTGCAACAATACTGTTCAATTGCTTGGCCATTTGAATAACTTCACTGGCCAATTGTCCAATTTCATCCTTTTGTGAAATATCCAGTTTTGATGTAAAATTGCCGCTGGAAATGGTTTGAACATATGTTACCAGATGTCGGATCGGAAGAATTGTATAACGAGAGGTTAATACGACAATTAAACACATGAAAAACAAAGCAGCGAAGCCACCTATTTTAATAATGATCTTTACAGTATCTGAATTTTGTGTTGCCTTTTTGATTGTTTCTTGAATGGCCTGATCAGTCAGAAAAGATTCCATTGAGATAAGATTTTTTAATTGTTTTTTGATATCCGATCCCTTTTTTTCTAGTTCAGGATATTTCTCACTTGCGGTATACGAATCCCCTGTAATACAAATTTCGGAAATTTGTTTAAATAATGGTGAAAAATCTCTCAACCCATTGATAATCAATTGAATTAATTTTTTTTCCTTGTCAGTGTATTTGTTTTTATTAATGGTATTTAAATCCAGCAAACATTTTTCGATTTGATGCTGATGCGCTTCTGCTGATTTACGAATTATTTCTTTTTTTTCTCCCATCATATTGGCAATAATCAAATCTGGCACACTTGCGCATGATTCACTGAAACTGGCATCAATATTAACAATCTTTTCCTGATTTTTGAGATTATGTAAATAAAAGCCCTTTAATAAATTGTTTTGTTCGTTAAATTCTCTGAGTAAATAGGAAAGTATGCTAAAAGTTATCAATATGACAAGTATTAATGGAAGAAGTATTTTGTAACTTATTTTCATGGAAACCTCATAATTGTTTATTTAATATACATACCACAGCAAACAATGAAATTGTTTTTGCCTACAACAACATGTTTTCCAAAAACTTTCTTTTGAAAAATACCGGGTGTATTGGGTTGAACATAACTGTAGACAGTCCATCCACTGCCATCAGTCATTGCCTTTTGAACAATTTCATCGCGAAATTTTTTGCCGCGAACATCAGGTTTACCCTTGTAAGAACGCCCCACCAACGTGGGTTTAAATGGATGTGCCTTGATAACACAGTCTTGATCATAAACAAAAATATACAGCGATTTCGATGGAATATAGAATTTACCTGATGGATCACCAATTTTATCAATAGCAGCCATGCCTTCAGTCTTGATTAATTGAACAGCGGCATTTACAAGATCCATGACTTCTTTTTCAGTCACTGTTTCAGTTGATGCCGCAACAAATGACCAAAAAAGCAAACATAATGACAATAGTAATATAATTTTTTTCATTTTTTTTGCCTTGATTATCCTTGCTGAATGGATACCAGGAGATTCCTGGCATTCAGTATTGTTAAAAGTTCAGATTGCAACTTGCAAACGCCCACAGTAATCGCTCGTTTCAAGCTGATTTCTGAGGTTATGGATTGATCATATTGATGATATTCAATACTTGATTCAGGAACGTGAACAACGCCATTGTGGGTATCCACAAGAATACCAAATAAATCCTGACTGATTTTTGGTTTGAACAAAATCAATCGATTCTCAGGCTCGTGTTTAATTTCTTTTATTTGAAGAACAACTCGCAAATTCAAAGCCAGATAAACCTGCCCTCGAATATTTGTAAGACCTTTAACTTCCTTTGGAGCATGGTGAACTGGCGTAATTGAAAAGTCATCCTTTATTTCACGCACATCGTGAATATCCACACCAAACAGATGCTTCCCCACTGTAAACGTACAAAATTGATATTGTTTTTCTTTCATAGCTGCTTTCTCTTGCTATTCAATAATGTTCTGACACTTGCAATCATGCGATCTTTATCGATTTTGACTTCATGCGTATCAAATCCCATTTGTTTGCTTTTTTCCATTGATTCCAATGAACTCAATGCTGACAATGCCATAGCTGGAATATGTTTATACCTGGGATGATTTCGAATTGATTGAATAAAGCGCCACCCATCCATGACAGGCATTTCAATATCCGATACAATCAAATCAACAGAATTCGATTCCAGAACTGAAAGGGCTTCCAAACCATTTTCAGCAGTGAATACCTCATAGCCACTGCTCTCCAGGAAATTACGTATCAGACGGCTAAAAAAAGCAGTGTCCTCAACCAGCAATATTTTTTCCTTTGTTGTCAAAGAGTTATCTGATGAAAACCATTTATCTTCACCTGCGCCAAACAATTCATTGATATCTAAAAGCAATGTCAGACGATTATTGAGGATGGTGCATCCAAAAATACAATTCAGGTTGTAGTTTTCATCCAGAATCCTGTCAGGCATTTCAGCCACGCCCAAAAGTTTTGTGAAAAGAACACCAAAAGGCGCGCCTGATTTCTTAAAAAGGCATAAATAATATTGATTTTGCGGCTGACATGATGATACTTCCATGATTCGATCCAAACGAACAATGAAAACCGGTTCCCCATCAATAACGACAAATTCACGATCATCATTGCTGCCCACTACTTCAATTTGATAATCAAATATTTGTGTCAAGCGACGCACCAGAATCAATGGAATGGCAAATTGTTCTTTTGGACCATATTGAAATGTCAGGATTCGTTCAGTATTTGATCCAGCCATTTTTTGGCTGCCAAACACGTTTTTTTCTTCATTGCTCTGGTTGAATTCAACGCCCACATGCCTGGCAATGCCATCGACATCAAGAACCATGGCCACATCACCATCTCCCATGATCGTTGTGCCCTGATAAATTTGAATGTTTTTCAATGTGTTGGGTAATGGATTGACCACAATTTCTTCAGTGCCTGTCATTTTGTCGATAATCAAACCAAATCGACGCGAACCTGTTTTTACAACTGCAAACAAAACAGATTGTGCGGATTTTCTGATCGTTGCATAGCTTTCTGTAATTTCAGCTCTGTCCATATTTGTAAATTTGAGCGGACGTTTGAGTAATTCATTTAATCGAACAATTGGCAATAATTGGTTTCTCAGACGATAAACCTCCTGATCTCCCGAGCTTTCAATGGTGTAATCAGAACCACTATACAAACGCACCATTTCATCCATGTTCACCTGCGGAATGGCAAAGCGTTCATTACTGCTGATAATTATCAGGCATGGAATAATTGCCAGTGTTAGCGGGAGGCTCATATTCAAATGAATTCCCATGCCCGGCTCAGAATCAATCTCAATTACACCCCCTATTTGTGAGACGGCTGTTTTGACAACATCCATTCCAACGCCACGACCGGAAATATCACTCATTTCCGAAGCAGTCGAAAAACCAGGCGTCATGATCAACGAAAAAACATCTTTATCACTTAACTGATCCAGATCGGTTTTGGATACAATTCCCTTTTCAAATGCTTTTGTTCGGATCATGGTTGGGTCCAGGCCTTTTCCATCATCGGAAATATCAATATGGATCAAGCCTGCCTGATGATAGGCATTGACCTGAATCAGACCTGTTTTTGATTTCCCTACAGCATAACGTTTTTCAGGCATTTCAATACCATGATCGCATGCGTTTCTAATGATATGAACCAGTGGTGATGACAATGTTTCCAGAATATTTTTATCCAGTTCAACATCATTTCCGGTGATTTGAATATCAATATTTTTATGAAATCTACGAGCCAGGTCCCTGACAATTCTCGGCATTTTGTTCAAGACATTTCCCAGAGGCTGCATTCGTGTTTGCATGACAGTTTCCTGCATATCCGATGTCACAACATCAAGTTCTTGAGCAATGTCTGAAATAATGGCATCTGTGCTGCTCGATTGCATCAATAAGCGATTTCTCACAAGCACCAGCTCACTGGCCAGAGACATTAGCTTATCTAAAATATTCACAGATATTCGTATACTGGACGATTCTTGAGGAGATTGTTGTTCTTTAAATTTTTTTATTGTTTTTTCAGGCATCTGAGAGGAGGTTTGTTCCTTCTCATGTTCCAATGGTTTGGTCTCGGAAATTTTTTTGGGTACAGGTATCGGAATGTTTTGAGGAATATTGTTTTTTGTTTCAACACCTGATTGTTGATTATTTTCACTGACATGTTGAAATTTTTTTGCCAACCTCTGCTGAATTTGACGTATCGGTGCTTTTTTTTCATGATGGGTGATGTCATTTTCATGAACCAGAAACATGGTCATGACCATTTTTTGATCCATTGGAGTTTCGTACACAAGGCTGAATTGTAAATCTGCGTCCTTAAACTCCTGATCAATCGCAGTTACCGAAGTTTTGAGTTGTGAATCTAGAATTGTCCCCATACTCTGTAAGTCGCGAATCAATTCAACAGGTGAAATATTCTCTGTTTCATACATTTTTATTAAATCAAAATGAATTCGATAACAGTTTGTGCCTTCAGATACATTTGATTCTTGCTGCTTTGAGATTGTTAAATCGTTATCAATCGCTTGACTTTCTATAGGCGAAACTCTTGATTCTTGTGGTTTTTCAGGCAGATTGGCCGTATTGCCTGATGTCAGATCCATGAGTATCTTGAGAAGATCCTCGATTTCAAAGGCGTCACTATTATGGACATCGTCAATCATTTGCTTGAGTAAATCGGTGCTCTTCAGTAATGCGTCGATGATCTGACTATCGGGTTGAATTATTTTCTCACGCATTTTCTCAAGCAAGGATTCCATTGTGTGTGCCAATTTGGTAATTGTATTGAAATTTAAAAATCCAGAGCTGCCTTTGATGGTATGTATACCTCTAAAAACCTTGTCAATATGATCATCATCACACTGATCTTCTTGTGATTCTATGACTAACAGGCTCTCTTCAATGGTTGATAAATAATCTCGGGATTCATCAATGAAATCGTTTATAATGTCGTCATCTACTTGCATGCGCGATTTTCCTGTTGTTAATATTTTGGTTCATATCTTGCTTGAAGCAATTCATATGCCAATAAATTTATAATAGAATCAAGGAGTATAAATATGATTGGTGACAAAAGCATTGATTTGGAGGAGTTAAAAAAATATGAAGTTTTTCAAGGATTAATGACGCAAGAAATGAAGATTATACATGAGGTGAGTCATTTGATCTCCTGCACTGTTGGGGAAAGCATACTGACGCAATCCGATCTGTCGATGGATTTGTTCATTGTCGTAAAAGGGCGGTTGAGTGTTCATATGGGATATTCATCATTAAAGGAAAAACGACTTCAAAAAATTGCAGAACTTAAAAGCGGTGACATTTTTGGTGAAATTGGTTTTTTAGAGGGTCAACGCAGGTCAGCGAGTATTATCGCAATGGAACCCGGGCTGGTGCTTAAACTTGATGGCTTAAAACTGCATGAAATTTTTGAACTGAATCAACACATGGGTTATGTTATGATGCGAAATATTGCGCTTGTGCTTTCCAGGCGGTTGGTTGACATTAACTATCAATTAAGAAATCAATCTTTTTGAGGCATTGAGGTGTGACATGAAAGTATCATACAAAGATTCAACAGCACTGTTTGTATTGGAAAAAGATATTATTGGCGATGAATCCATCCTGTTTCAAAATGAAATAAAAAAGAGTGTTGCCAATGGAAACAAAAGTTTTTGTTTTCAAATTGCTGGTGTTCAGGATATGGATCCACCATCAATTTGTGCATTAATGGCGCTAAAAAATCAAATGGGAGATGTGATTGAAATTCAGGGAGAAGAAAATGATATGGTTTTTGATTTGTTGTTGAGGTCGTTTTGAATAAACGTGACTGTAATTTTTTTGTCGATGACATCGCAATGCGAGATATGCAGGTAATTCTGTGTGACGTTTTACTGTCTCCTCATAATGACTGCCCGATAGGCGGGCTGGGTATATAATCATCAAGTAAAGAAGGCGATGCATCTCTACCTTTAATAATGAAACGAGAGATGTTTTTATCGTTTCTTTCAGCGCAAGTTTTTTGGACCCATTGAGAGGCATCAAGAAAATTCTTGGGAAGCAATACAATATGGCTGCTTATATCTATATCCGGTGCATCAATCTTAATTGTGCCATTGTTACCACGACGAGATGCGGCAGTAACCCTGCTATCACTTGATTTTAAATAATTATTCGTTTTAATGAAAATCGCGCCGCCATCTCCTGCATCAGCGTTTGCTGTAATACCTGCATGATTCAGCATTATCATGTTGGAACAAATCGTAACATCACCACCTTTCCCGGCGCCCTGTGCCACACTGCTGGTCATTTCAGAATTCACTAAAAAAATATTATTTTTAGCATTTACAAAAATCTGTCCGCCACCTGCATCTAAGGTTTTGGTACTCAGGGAACTGTGTTTAAATAACGAGATTGAACCGGTCGCATTGATATTTATTGTTCCAGCAGTCCCGCCAAATTTAGAGGATGTGCTTTCTGATTTAATGGATGAACCTGTGTTCATCTCAATGTTGTTTACAAAAAGTTCAATATTTGCAGCATTTCCATGACCGAATGTTGATGTTCTGATATTGCTGTTGTTTTTCATTGCAATTGTTTTTCCATTTATTGTAATATTATTACCTTTTCCTTTGGCAAAGGGGGTCCATTGATCTTCAGAAAACAAAAAATTCCCTGGATTTCCCTTACCATCGACATCAACAACATATACAATATCTCCTGATTTTGGAGAAAGAGTGTTCATGGCCTCTAAATTTTGAACAAGCAAATCATCATTTCCAGGTATTAACCAGTTATTTCCAGAAAAAATATAATCTTCGCCACTATCAGAAATTTTTACAAGATCTCCGGTTTGCGGTTGTATCAGATTAAACATTTCCTCTTTTTTGTCCATGCAATGAATATTGTTGTTTAACTTGATATATTCTCCATTGTAAAAAACATATTGACTGCTATCTGATTCAATGCTCAAAAGATCCCCATTTAATAATTCTGTTTGTGCAGACAAGGTTGTTAACTGTTTCGTATCCTCAACATTAAAATGACCTATTCTAATTATTTTTAATCCAAAAAGAGGCGGATAAACATTTACATATTCTCTTGTAGCGCACACATAATAGGCTTCTTTCCCCTCTCCAGAATCAAGCACCTTGATGAGCCTATCGGCATATGGGGGCAATTTTTCTTTCAAAACATAAGTATTATTTATCTGATGAATTTCACTCATATCTGAAAAAGTTGTGATATGTGATTTGTCAAAACGAACCCATTCAGGCATCAAAAACTCAGTTTCAATCACACAGATATAATCCGCAGAATTACCTGTACCATCATCAAAAACATGCGCCATATAGCCTTCTGATAAATATTGTCCTGAAGGTAGTTTATCAGGCGTCTCTACTTCAAAATATTGAATGAATGACGCAGCACCGCCTGAAAGATTTCCTGTAAAAACATACTTTTTTCCTGTTTCGGAAATGAGAATACAATCGCCAGATATTAACATTTTTGAATCAATATCCTCCTTAGTGTCTAACACATAAAGATTTATTGATTCTGAACCAGATGCGACAGAAGCATTTTTATCTAAATACAGAGTGGCAATATCTAATTGAATGTTTCCCGCGTTTCCAGAACCTTTGGACGCGGTTGATATAAAGGTATGAGAAAAAAGAGACAGTTTATTTGACGTAATAAAAATAGACCCCGAATTGCCAGCCAATAGTGAAATACTTTCTGAACCAGAATAGATATTTGATGGATTTCCATTATTGTCAAAATCTGAAAGGGATATATTGTCAGCAATAATTCGAATATGCCCACCATGACCAGCACCATAGCTGCTTGAATTAATACAGGCGCCATGGGATAAAATCAGTTCTTGCGTGTTAATCTCTATTGGGCCGGCATCACCCGCACCCATTTCATGAAATTTTGTGGATGCTTGAATTGCACTGACAGAATTGTCATCATCTTCCCCCTGAAACCGGACTGATTCGCGTGCATTGATATAAACAGCGCCACCATTTGTTTTTCCAAGGGACTCAGAATTGATAAGCGCACCATTGGTAAATTGAATGTAATTTGCATTCATTTCAAGCTTTCCAGGCATACCACAATTTTCAGTGTTGCATGAGCTGGCAATATTAATCTGTGTATTCCATGGATTGTCACTTCCCGGATAAGGCGTTTTCCACAGGGCTTCCCCATAGAACCAAATTAATTGCTTGGCATCAAGCTTAATTTCACCACCTTTTCCTGCGCCCACTGCGTTTGCCTTAATAAATGCGCCATCAAAGAATAAAATATCCGCAGCATCAATCCAGAGATTTCCAGAATTCCCAGAGCAATCATCATCACTGATTGTTGAAACACGAATACCAGTTTCACCCAAAATATTAATTTTTATACCACTGCCGTCGAGACTCATCCCCCAGTCTAAAACACTGCTTTGAAAAAAGACAGCTTCTTGCGCTTTTAATGTCAAATTTCCGCCTGAACCCGAACCTTTATTAATTGATTGAATATATGCACCATCTAAAAATGAAATATTTTTCGCCTCAATCAATAATGACGCTGCATGTGCCTGTTCTTTTGATGCAATAGATATGTAACTGCTGTTGTTATACGTTCCCTTAAACAACACTGACTCTTTCGCTGACAGTATAATTTGAGTGGGCGTCCCCATATTGATGCTTGAAAAATTGATATATGCACCATTGATAAATGAAATATTTTTTCCTTTTAATAAATAACTGCCCCCCTCACCCCCAATTAATACATCAAGATATGCTTGATCAGAAAATTGGATATCTGATGCTTCAAGATAAATATTTCCTGCTTTACCTGAATGCGAAAGTTCTGAGCCCGATCTAAAATATGAACGATTTTGCAGTAGACCTGTTTGAAAATGAATCTTTTCTTTTGCAATGATTGATATATTGCTGCCATTTCCATAATCATTGGTATCTGCATGAATCCAGGCATTATCAAATAGAATGTTATCTGCCTCAAGTATGATTTGTGATCCATTTCCATTGCCATTGGATGAACCATCAATGAAGGCATCATCTTTAAATGTAATGCTTTCAGCTTTAATAAAAATATTACCACAATCACCATCACTGTTTTCTGATATCGCATGAATTTTGGTAGTATAAGGATAAGCGTCATGATTCTTTTCTGCCAAAATTGTATTTGTGGCCTGGATCGAAATATCCGAGCCATTTCCTTTTCCAGTTGTATTGGTTGATACAGTAGCACCATGCCCAAAATAGGCATCATTGGTTTGAATATCTATCGTCCCCCCATTCAAATCCCCTGTTGTTTCAGACAATAATAAGGCATGATCCAAAAAGAATTGACCACTTTTGATAATAATATTGCCACCGCGCTCACCACAAACATTAATTTCAGCATTTTCTGAAATCGAAATAAATCCATTAAGAGGATTGTCATTGATATTCCACTCACCTATTGGAATTTCCGAAACATTATCAACGCTTATCAGATGGATATTACCAGATGGCGCCAGTAATGTTGGGATAAATTTTGTTTCCATTACAGGGATTGGGTTGTTGTTATCATCCATTACAAGAACAGGAATAGGGTTTTGATTGTTATCCAGTTTATACACAGGCATTCCCCATTGATCATAAACAGGCTCGCCATTTGTATCAAATTGAATTTCATACACAGGCCTTCCCCATTCATCGGCTGCCTGCTCGAAGATTAGATTGCCATTATTATCTATCTGCTGTTGCTTGAAATAAGTACCTGCTATATCAATCGTTCCAGAAATAATCGATATGCTGTTCCCCTCAGACACATGGATGCCAAGATTGTTATCCTTACTATTTATATCTTGAATATTTTTTTCTCCGCCCTCAAAAATGATGGATGCCATTGATTGATCAATAAATCCAAAAGCATTTGGTGTATCTGATGTGAGTATGTCATCACTTGCAAGACGATTGGTATTAAATCTGCCATTATTTCCTAATTTTAGATAGTTTGCTGTACTGGCAAAAAAAGAGCCTGTCATATCTAAACACGCATTATTACCAAAGATAATCCCATTTGGATTAATAAAATATAAATCTGCATCTGGAATGCTTGTGCCCAGTTTTCCATCAATCCATGAAATGCCTGAACCTGTAACGCGTGATACAATATTTTGAACTGTATCTGGTCCTGAAAAAACAACACTTTCTCCAAAATGAATGTTAAACTGAGTAAAGCTGTGAAATAAATTAGATTGTTTGAGTTTGCCATACTCGGCTTTTACTTCATAATTGGGTCCAGTCAGTTCAAGGGTTGAGGTATTTGTAAAATTTTCATCGAGAATAATGCCATGGGGGTGTTCAGAACTAACTACTATCGAACTATCTGTTATAAAAATAAATAAAATGACTAAAAATAATCTTTTCATATTACTATTTGGTACCTTTTTATTTTATGACACACATAGATTCTGGATGATATAACATAACAACCTTTTAAGGAAAACGCAAAAAATTACTTCCCCATTTATTGATATTGTTTGTTTTGAGGTAAATGTACCAAATTATAAAACAATTGGGGTCAGAGTAAAATTAAGGTTAAACTTGCATAAATAAATCTAAATTTTACTCTGACCCCAATTATTCTAATTTTACTCTGACCCCAATTTTTCAACCCCAATTTTTACCACATTTGTACTGCTATTGAGATTTAATACCAATAACCTGCTGTTTAACCGGTATGTTTTTCTCAGAAATGTGCATGGCTTTTTCAATGATTATCGGCAATCCTGAACAACAGGGTACTTCCATATATAAAATGGTAATATGCTTTATTTGTGCGGTGTTAAAAATTTCAACAAATTTATCGACATATTCATCACGATTATCAAACTTGGGACATCCAATCATGACAACGTTTCCATCCAAATAGGTTTCATTCAGAGATGGCAATGTCAGGGGAACGCAGTCAGCAACAACAAGCAAGTTGGCATTTTTCAAAAATGGCGCATTTGATGGAATCAGCTTTATTTTTACCGGCCAGTTGGCCAGATTTGAATGGGGCTGCGTTCGACACCTTGCATGATTTTTATGCGCCGAATGACCAAAGGATTGAATTTGTGCGGATGGAC
>Ga0272440_1001188_pt1 | contig 21664 bp, 20 predicted proteins | sample SSMMMBAug17_FD_192440 | JGI IMG/M metagenome (GOLD analysis project Ga0272440, IMG submission 192440) | Marine sediment archaeal communities from Little Sippewissett salt marsh, Falmouth, MA, United States - SSM-MMB-Aug17 | ecosystem: Environmental > Aquatic > Marine > Wetlands > Sediment ...
CGCCCCTACATTGGTTTTGCTCATAGATTTGATACCGGTTTTTGTTCGAGGCGAACATAAGGTTCGACCAGACGAATAACAAAATATTTACTACGATCTACCCGAAAATTTATGATCGCTTACTTACCCATAAGCAATTCATCAATAAATGGGTTGATCATTTCAATATGGATAAAAGAATATCTGCTACCAATTCAGCACCTATTTTGTATGAGGGCGCTTTAGCGTCCTTTTTCCATTCAGCGTTGGGCTTTAGCCCTACGCTGTTCTTGCAATTGCCGAAATCGTTCATTTTAATTTGACGATTATTTTATAGACTTCTTTATACCCGAAAATTAAATGACCGCTTACTTAAGTCGATTTTAAGTTAATAAGTTAAGGGCGTCCCCTATGAAGCTTATGAAAATTGTCAAAAATTTCTACATTATCGCGTAGCCATTGCGGTTTCTGACGACACTGTTTAACAATGGTATTTATTATTATTTCCAATTCTTTTTTACTTGTGGTTTCACAAATTCGGATCTGTGTATTATCGCTTAAAATAACTGAAAAAAAATAGCAAATGACAACACTACCGGATGAATCTGATTTGACGCGCGTAATACGACCAGATACGATTCTTGAAAGGAGAGATAAATCAATATGATACTGTTTCTTTTTTAATACTTTTTTAAAAAAAATAAGTGAATTTGATGAAAAATCAAATGTAATTCTTTTTTGATATAAAAGCATGGCAATAAAAAGAATCCATGATCCGATAAATGCGATGAATAATAAAATACTGGCAAATAGCGGTGTTTTTGATAGATCAATTAAAGAATAATAGATCGCCAATGGTATAAAAAGACCAAAATATAATGATAACAAGGTGGGTGGCAATAAATAGCATTGGCTTTCCCGACAAATTAATAAATCGTGATTAAAGCGATGTTTAATCGAAGCCATTTTGCTTCCATGACCTAGAAAAGCGATGTCTGATGAAATAATTTCTGAGTTATTCATGGTATTATTTAGGCAACACATTTTTGCAAACAAATTGTAAACCAGAATGTTGATCCAACACCTGGTGTACTATTTACGCCGATGTTACCATTCATTAGTGATGTCAAAAGGTTGGCCAAAGCGAGCCCCATACCGATACCCCCATATTGTTTCGTGCTAGACGAATCGAGTTGGTAAAAGGCTGAAAAAATCGAATCCTGTTTGTCATAAGGAATACCAATGCCAGTATCTTTAATCATAAATTGTATTTCAGCACTTGATTCATCTTCAGCCGCAAGTTCGACATTAACAGAAATTTCCCCCTGTGATGTAAATTTAATGGCATTTCCAATAAGATGAATCAATACTTTTTGAATGCTACCCGCATCGCCAATTAGCATTGAAGGCGTCTCTCGAGAAATATGACATTGAATATAGAGCTTTTTTTTATGCGCAGAAGGCGTTAACATGTCAATCGTATCCATGACCAGTTTGATCAGATTGAACTCTGAAACGAGAAGATCCATTTTACCGGTATCAATTTGAGAATAATTGAGAATATCATTGATGACGTTAAGAAGCTGAACCCCACTTTTATTGATGATATCAACGTATTCACGTTGTTCATCGGTTAATGATGTCTTTAACAGCAAGTTGTTCATTCCCAATATGCCATTCATAGGTGTTCTTATTTCATGGCTCATATTGGCCAGAAATTCATTTTTAGCTTTATTGGCTTTTTCAGCCTCTCTCAATGCAAGAACCAACGCTTTATCAGCCTGTTTCTTTTTGAGTTCATTTTGTTTCTGTTCTGTTATATCCTGGGCAAAGCCAGCCAATCCATATGGTTTGCCATTTTCATCCTTCAGTAATGCTGTTCCCATAAAGGTAGGGAATGTGGTGCCATCCTTCCGCACATGTCCGACCTCACCTTGATGCATTCCCGATTGTTTGACTTTTTCGTTAAAAGGAATGACTTCTGTGTTTAATTGTTTTTCAGTATGAAATATATTTAAATGTTTGTTTCGTATTTCTTCAACAGAATCGTATCCATGCATCTTAACCCATACCGGATTGGCATACTGAATATAGCCATTCAAATCAGAAACAGCAATCCCTTCAATGGATTGCTCTGTGACTGTTGCAAGATAACGATATTTTTGTTCTGCCAGTTTTCGCTCATGAATATCCACATGTACACCAAATGCACGTTGCGGGTGGCCATCAAGACTCAGATTGTAATTTTTGCCACGACCCGAAATCCACTTCCATGATTTATCTTTACATTGCATCCGAAATTCAACAGTGTATGGTTGTGCCTGTTTGACATATTCTTGAACATCAGGCACAACGTTTTCTTTATCTTCTGGGTGAAGCAAATCTATCCATGTTTTCAGTTTCATAGGCAGTTCATTGGGTTGATAACCAAGCATTGTAAAATAAATGGGGCTGAAATAGACATCATTTGTTGTCAAATTCCAGTCCCAAAAACCTATTTCGCCTGCATCAATGGTTAGCTCCAATCTTTCCTGATGTTTAACCAGTTCCATCTTTTCTTTACGTAATCTATTGAGCTGTGTTTGCATTCGCGCCATTGCAAAGCAAGTGCAAACAAAAAAGAGAATCCCGACAATTCGGATGAACCAGATTGTACACCGAGGAAAAGAATGAATCAAATGAGGTAACAGGATCATAAAGAAAAAAAAGAGTGCTGTTCCCCCAAAAAACAAGATAAGGCTCTTTTTTGAAAAATCAGACGTTTTCATCCTTTCTTCTCCATTTGTTTTTCCAGCCAATGTTTCATTTCAAGTGTCAATAGATTGTAAGCATTTCTTAATTCTGGCATAAGCTGTTTTATTTTTTCGTCTTTTCTTTGTTCTCCTGCCTGTTCCATCTTTAACGCAATATGTTTTGCTGCCATTCCCCCAATCTGAGCAAATGAACTTTTTAATGTATGGGAAAGGATATGCATTTGATTGATATTTTTTTCTGTGAAAGCCTGTTCAAGCTCTTTCATAATTCTTAATGAGAACGATAAAAAATTTTCTACTGCCATCACAGCAATTTCCAATTCTTCCATAGACAGTAACATCAGTTCTTCTTCATCGAATATTGGATGCGCAGGTTCAGATGGTTCTGTTTCCTGGTCTTTTTCAGACATCGTTTTTGTGTCAGGCGAATCGACCAACCATTTATCAATGACACGTGAAATTATTTCAGGTTTAACAGGTTTACTGATATAATCATTCATCCCGGTGTTTAAACATTTTTCTCGATCTTCTTTCATGGCGTAAGCTGTCATGGCAATGATTGGAATATCCGAACGGCTGAGCAGTTCTGTTGAATTCCGAATATGCCTTGTGGCTTCATAACCATCCATTTTGGGCATTTGACAATCCATAAATACAAGATGATATCTTTTTTTCTTTAAGGCATCAATTGCCTCCAGCCCATTTTCAGCAACATCAACAGTATAACCCAACTTCTTGAAAATTGACACTGCAACCATTCGATTGGTTACATTGTCTTCAACAATCAGCAGCTGCGCTTCTTTTTGTTTTTTTTCAAGCAAAGGAACATGCTTCAGTGTTTTTTGAGGCGTTATTTTTTTATGATTTAGAAACGCTCGACAAAGACAATCATACAATATCGAATGCCGCACTGGAATGGTTATTGAATCGAAAAAATCCATATGATCAGGTTGTGCGATATTTTTTGTACACGAAATTAAGGACATCAGCACTAAAACTGTATGTTCAATCTCCGGATCAGATTTAATTTTTTGGACAAGCGCTTTTCCACCCTTTTCTGAAATATGACGATCTATTATGGCCATCTCATAAGGGGTATTGTTGTGAAATGCGTTTTTCAATTCTGATAATGCATCTTTTTCGTTTGAAGCTATTCCAACACTACATTCCCAATATTTGAGCATATGTTTGATTTGTGTACAATTGTTTCGTTTATGGTCAACAATAAGAATACGTTTATTTTTAAATGCAAGCGCCTGAGATTCATCTTGATCAGAAATCTTCTGTATTTCAAAGTGAGCGGTAAACCAAAATAACGATCCTATGTCAGGTTCACTGGTAACGCCAATCTGACCACTCATTAATTCACATAATTGTTTTGAAATTGCCAGACCAAGTCCAGTTCCGCCCTGACAATGTTGCATTGTATGATGCACTTGAGAAAATGGAGAAAACAGATTCTGCTGCTTGTCATCTGGTATTCCCACCCCTGTATCTTCAATAGAAAATTTCGCACAAACCGTGTTGCGATTGATCGTTTCAGGGTCTGTCTTGACAATAATTTCTCCTTTTTCGGTAAATTTGATGGCATTTCCTATTAGATTGACCAGGATCTGTTTCAGACGTCCAGGGTCTCCTTTGAGCAAAACAGGAATAGATGGATCGATAAAACAGTATATTTCGAGATTTTTTTCATAGGCACGAATGGCCATCATTTCAACAACATCCTCTATGATTTGTCGCAAGTCAAAACTCACAATGTCAAGTGTCATCTTACCGGCTTCAATTTTAGAAAAATCTAGAATATCATCAATCAGTAACAATAAACTGTTACCGCTTTTCCGAATCATTTTGACATATTGGTTTTGTTCCGCAGTCAGTCGGGTATCCATCAGTATGTCGGTCATACCGATCACACTATTCATTGGAGTCCTAATTTCATGGCTCATATTGGCCAAAAATTCGCTTTTGGCCTGATTGGCCTGTCTGGCCTGTTCGGCCATTTGATTGGCCCGCAGAGTTTGTTTTTCAAGGATTATATTTGAACGTTTTAAGGCTTCACTTGCTTTTTGTGCTTCTATTCTGGATTCTTCAGCCTCTTTGGCCAACTCCAAGGATTTATTTCTGGCTCTTTCGATTTCTGCCATTGTTTCCAACAGTTTCTTTTCCGAGCGTATTCGATCTGTGACATCTCGGGCATATTCGATAACTGCTGTGACTTCACCCGTATGTTCATCTTTCATGGGAAAACAGTTTAATTCGATCCATTCAACTTTTCCGCCTTTGGGACCTGGAACAATGTCTGTTTCCAATGATCCTGATTCAAAACAACGAACTGCCGGGCAGGGATGACAAATTTCATCTTTTAAATGAAAGCATTGGTAACAATGTTGGCCCACTAAACTGCCTCTGCCAGCATACCATTCTTCTATAACATGGTTGGTCATTCGAATGGTCAGGTCTTTATTCAGAACACTGATTCCATCAAGAATGCTATGAAGCACATTATCCAGAAATTGCTGACTTTCATATAGTTTTTTATTGAGTGCTTTGCTTTCTTCTTGGGCGGTTTCAGCGGTTTCTATCATACAGAGAAGTTGTTCTCTGGATAAATTCAGTTCTTTGAATTGATTCATGATTTGCTTATAATCCTTACGCTTTGCTAAAGTAATGATCAAACCAATCCAGCGTTTTTTGCATAAATATTTCTTGATGTGTTTTATTTGCCAATTGATGACACCCGCCATCAAAAATAAATAATTGCGAAGGCTTAGAAACATCATTCAGTAATTTTTTTGCATTGCTTACCGGCACAACTTCATCATCAGCCCCATGAAAAATAAGAATATTATGAATATGATGTAATTGATCCTGAATATCAAAGCCAATGGCTTCATCATAAAAATCCTTACTTAACATTTCATGCTGCCTGTTTTTAATCAAAATATCCCAGACGCTATTCATGGAAATGGGCGCAGCCAGTGTCACCATTGTTTGAGGTGGTTCGATCAGGGATGCAAGTAAAGTCACTGTACCGCCCAGACTACTCCCAAAATAACCCAATCGATCACCAATATCCGGATCATCTTTTATTGTCTGGATAGCCGCGCAAAAATCACGAAATCGATTGGTAATTGTGGTATCATATTTAAAATTTCCCTCGCTTTTACCACATCCCCGATGATCAAACCGAAAGTATGCCATATTTTTTTTATTGCACTGATGTGCCAATGCAATTTGCTTGGGGGATGATGAATCACTGAACAGCCCATGAGATCCAATGATACATGGCGTGTTCAATGAATAGTTGTCGGGTAAATGAAGTGTTCCTGACAATCTGAGATGATCACTTTTAAATCTTATTTTTATTGTTTTTGCTTTTAACATTATCTAAGTACCCCAATTAATTATTGAATTTTTCCTGATAATTCTTGCATAATAAATATTAAATCTCGTAATTCAAAGTGACGTTGATTTAACAAACCACTGTTTTGCAAACTGGCATAATTCAAGGCATCAACAATGTTTGTAGACAGATCTGGCATAATCATTTGCGAAACACCTTTGGCCAATTCTTTTGCCACTTGAATTAATAAATCCGCATTGGTTTGCATTGCATTTCTGTATACAGGACTTTTATAAGGTTGTAATGCGCTTTGATTCATCAATGCGGAAAAAGTGCCTGCAAATATCGCACTAAATGTTATTGAATAGCTTTGCTGTTGCTGTTCAACTGTTAATGGACTGTTTGTTGAATCACTCAAAATCAAGTTAAATGCTGATGATAGTGTAATTTTTTGTTGTAAGGCCAATGCAATAGCGCCTTCAACACGAATACTGAAAGTTGCAATTGCACCAGCAGCAGCCATGCAAGCATCACTGTTGGGAATTACTGTTGAATTCCCCGCTTTCTGTTTCATTGCTTGGAGTGCGGCCTGCTGTGCGGTTTCGTAAATGGTTGTTTGAACAAATGCCACTTCAGTCTCTGAGATTCCGAATGGCGTCAAATTTGATATAACTGTTGATACATAAGTAATTGCCCCTGCATGGGAAACCATATGATTAATATCAGAAAGATGGCTGTAGCTACTTAAACTTGCACTTGCCGCTCCTCTTGAAACAGTTTGAAGCATTGAAACACTCTGAACTGCTTTTTCCAAATTCAATAATACTTGATCCGCAGCATCATAATATGGATGAGGTTTCGGATTGGCTTGCTTGACTGTATTCATATAATTGCCAATTGGCAAACTTGCCTGAATATAATCATTGGCCAATTGGTCAAAAGCAGTCAGAACTGTTGCCGCACCATTGGGATTTGTAAGTGGACTATAGTTTTTAACAGTCTGTTCTAGCAGGCGAGCGGATAATTCAAGTTGATAAGCAGCATACGCTGCTTCATATTGCTGACGACTGAGTTCATCAGAATAAGCAGTTGATATTATCCCTATGGATAACACAATGACGCCAATACGACTAATCATTTTTTTCATAATCTGTCTCCTTTTTTATCAATCAATGCATTAAATAATTTGAAAGCGTGGCGGATCAATGTGTTGTTTTTTGCATATTGGACATCGACCGGGTCGGGTCAAACGCTCACGCTTTTTAAATGTATATTCACATGATATACATTGTGCTGGAAATACTTTAAATTCGTAAGCTTTGCTTTTTGCGGATTTTTCTATGTGCTTCAAGTGTTCATAAACATCTTTCTCTTGCGTGCTTGTTGCTTTGGATAATTCACGCGCACTAAAATCCGCTTGTTTCAGAAACTGGAATATTTCCTGTCGTTTTGTCATTTGAACTCCTTGTATGATATCAGATTAATATTCAAATTTTTTTTACAAACATATGAGATTCTGGAGATTGTCTCTGTCGATCCGCATAACGTTCTGGATTTTCATGGACAAACCCTAGATTGATAAAAATTTTTTTTAATAATGGGTTTTTGGTCAATGAAATAATGGTTGATACACCTTTTTCAATCATTTTATTCTGAAATGATTGGATAATAAAGTGACCAATTTGTTGTTTTCTAAAACGAATGGATACTGCCAGTGACCCCAATTCAATTGTATCTTGATCTATGGGGATTTGTTCGGCACACCCCACAATAATCCCATCTATTCTTGCCACATAAAAAAAATCTTTATGTTGTTTTACATAGTCTTTATCCCTGAATTTCAAAAAACCCTGACTACGATAACGTTTCAGAATAGAGGTAATCATCCGAATATCATTTTCTGTATCTACATGTTCAAATGTTTCATTAAAGTTATTGGCAATTAACGTGCCAGAACCTTCAATGCTGAACAATTCTTTTTTTATACAGGCTTTTCCAGCCGGAATGATATGAACACGTTCAACGTTTGCGCGTTCAATCTTACTACAGATGGTGGTTATGTTCTCTTTTAAATTTTCGTTGGAAATCAAATCTCGGTAAGACTCTAAATGAGCGCGGGCATGAGAAGTTGTTAGGGTATTCACAGGTTTACCTTCAGGATCAAGTAAATGAGTACGTTCGATAAACACAATTTTATGAGGTATTTTTTCATGGTTCAGCACAAAAGGATAAAAGGCAAGGTTAGATGGTACGCGAATAATTGTTGTTTGATACAAGCGTGATGACAGTTCCCGAAATATTTTTTGATTGGCAAAACGATTTGAAATATTGTGAAAAAGAAAGGTTCTTATGTTCTGACGACATAAGAATTTGATATCAGAAACAATATGATCAAAATAATTTCGCAATATGCCTTCTCTGCAGGCGATGAAAATGCATTTCCCCTGTAATGATTTCTGATATTCTTTTATATAGAGTCTGGGCATAAAAGCTTGACACCTGGGCATTCATCAAAGCAAAGCTTTATGTTTTGTTTAAAACAGTCCCAAAATGGATATGAACGACATTGTGCCGGACGAACATCGTATATTGAACAACGCCTGTCATACTCATCAAAAAAAATACATAAATAATAACCGGTGATTGTAAATATATCCTTCGCAGAATATCGATTATCAATACGATTCAGATATTTATCGATAAAGTCTATGACATTTATTGATAAATATTGTGATATCCGATAAATGTCATTTTGATTGATCCAGACAAATCCAGGGTCTCCAAAGCAGCAATAACTTTCACACGCTTTGCAGGCGCGGGGATCGAATGCATAGTTAAATCCTTTGTGTTGAATGAGAGACATACCTAAATCCTTCCTATGAAATCAAATTACGAATACTATCAATCAATCGTGTTTCATTGGCATCATCTGAAACAATATCCATTCGGATCAAATCCGGATAATCCATCAATAGGCCAGATTTTTCTAAATATTCTTGAACTTCACTGGTTCCTCTTTGATAGCCCACTGTGCGCTGGGCAATGGTGATACCGATCCGGCTGGCATAATGGATCATTTTTTTTAGTTCTGGAACAGCTTCTTTTCCTTCAGTATCCCAATCATCGCCATCTGTACCATGAAAAATATATATATTGTAATCTGAAACCAGGTTTTCTTTTTCAACAATTTCATTCACTTTTTGGTAAGCGGATGCGACTCGTGTACCACCGGCCACTTTTGAATTATAATAGGTATAAAAATCTTCCACTTCTGTGGCATCTGTATCATGTAGAATAAAGCGCGTTTCAACCTGTCGTGCATATTGATATAGAATCCAGCTGTAAATGAGTACATGCTGAGATACCACGACATCTGTTGGTTTTCCAGTCATGGAGCCGGAATAGTCACGCAGAAAAAAAACCATGGCCTGGGATTCAAAATCTTTTTCTCTGGATAATATACGATAAATACGATCTGAAGGGGAAATTAAGAATCGTGTTGGATCAATATTATCTGGATCAGGCAAATTGCCAAGATGAATATTGGTTTCCACAATATTTTTCAAGGTTGCTTTTTTGTCTAAAATTTGACCATATCCTTTATTTCGATCGGTCATATCGTAGGTATAGCGTGTTAATGAACGTTTTTTGCCTTTATCTTTGAGGTTGGGTAGTTCAAACTGTTCTGTCAGAATGCGTCCCAAATCATAGGCACTGGATTCGACCTCATGCGCGCCACCTTCGCCTTCCCCCGGGCCTTCACCTGAACCATCAGAGCGATGCACCGGTTGTTCACCAATCACTTCCCCTTCTTCGCCTTCACCAGCGCCACCGGCTGCATCTTCATCTTCCTTGGATTGAATTGCACGATCATGAATGAGTTTTTCTTCAACTGTTGTGGGGACAACGACAATTCTTTCTTTCCCTCCCTTTCCCGGTCGAACGAGCCTGCCCACGCGAATTTTTCTGGGGAATCCATCGGTTTCACGTTTTCGATCCTGCTCCAGTAATTCATCCAATGATTTTAAATAATTTTGAAATGAAACATAGGGTGGCGGTTGCTGTTGTAAAAACAACAGATCACAATATGAATACAAATGGTCCGGATAAATAGGCTGATCAATGTCAAAATCATCGGGTATATCGTGGCTGAGGTCAACATTCAATTCAGCAAGAATGGTTTGTTCCTGTTCATAAGTCAATCCATTTGATTTAAGGCGATGATAATAGTCATACATGTTTTGTTGGTCAGTGTTAATGGATTTGGGCATGAGAGACTCCTATGATTTATTGCGACTTAAATTCCAATGTCTGGCCATCAGAAGGGATATCTGTTTTATCCAATAAATTTTGAATGTCCAGCTCCTGCTTGAGCTCAGAACGTTTTGTTGGGCAATGATTGAGAGATTCCATATGATTTGCAATAACTCTTTTGGGCGCATGTCGAATAAATGTTATTATTTCATTCATTGGCATCAGTATAGGCCCGCCAATATCCATACTTGCAGCCCCAGCAGCCACCACTGCGATATCAGGTGTCAAATCTGTTAACGCGCGATGAACATCATCTGTAAAAACTGTATCGCCACTAATATAAATTGAAGGCTCACCAGGCAATTCAAGGTAATAACCCGCACCATTTGCCATCAGAAAATTAATCCAGCCATGACTATGTTGTGCTGGAATGGCAATAATTTTACCCTCAAGATAGGATTCTGCCTGCCAGAAATTAAGCACATTTTCAACACGAATGCCTTTTTTGGTCAAGAATGAACCATCTTTCTGAGAACATCCGACAGGGATATTGTTTTCTTTTAGAAATGTTTTTCCTGGAGGGTCAAGATGATCAGTATGCGTAAGTAAATCCAGGCCAAATGTGTGTGAGTGCGTAATCAAGCAATGGGTCACTTTGTCAAGTATTTGGGGGGCATTTTCTGGCAAATCGACAATCGGGTTTCTTTTGCCTGGATGTCGAAAATGAGCAAAAGCAGGCAATGCCCCTTTGTCACTGAGCATGGGATCAATAAGAATATGATTTTCTCCGGATTCAATGACAAAGGTTGCATTTCTCATGTGATGAATTTTCATGTGGTTTCCTTTAAATATCAAGCCGCTGGACTTCCAGGGCATTTGATTGTATAAACTCACGCCGGGGTTCAACTTCATCACCCATTAAAAGCGAAAAAATATCATCAGCAAAGTTCGCATCTTTGACATCTACATTCAGCAATGTTCGAGATTGGGGATCCATCGTTGTTTCCCACAATTGTTGCGGATTCATCTCACCCAAACCTTTGTAGCGCTGTACCGCAAGATTTCGCTTTGCTTCATCAAGCAAATAATAATAAAGGGCCTGTTTTGTTTCCAAAATGTTTGCTTTTCCTGAATCTTCAGATTCAGATGTTTCATCTTTGGCTTTTCGCGTTGTCACTTCAAATGGCGGATCATCATATTTCTGAATTTTATCTTTCAATACAATCAACTTTTGATAATCTTTCGCATATACAAATCCCCGGCCAATCTTGATATTCGATTTGACTTCCACCTGCTCTTCATCCAACAGGCGTTGCCCTGAACCAACGACTGTAACTTCGTAAACCCCCCGCTCTTCATTCCAAAACAGATCGTTGACTTCGTAATCGGCTTCAATCAATTTGCCTTGAATATCGAACATTAAATCTTGATCCTTCAGTTTTTCTCGATTGTTTAATTTACAGTCTAGAAGCATTTCAATCAGATGAGATGGAATGGCGCGATAATTCATTTGATTAAGAATGGTGTAGTATTCAACCATATCACCCATTAAGACATACAACTCATGATCAGACATTGGCTTTTTACTATTGGCCGTCTTAACAGATTTTAAATTGCAAATTCGCTTCATGAGGTATTCGTTATATTCCAATTCATCTTTGAGGTATACAGCATTTTTGCCTTTACCCACACGAAATAGAGGAGGTTGTGCAATATAGAGATATCCATTATTAATGAGATCTGGAAATTGGCGATAAAAGAAAGTCAGCAACAAGGTTCGAATATGACTTCCATCAACATCAGCATCAGCCATGATAATGACTTTATGGTATTTTAACTGATCAATGTTGTATTCTTCAAGCCCAACGCCTGTCCCAAGTGCAGTAATAATATTCTTAATTTCTTCACTTTTGAGCATTTTATCGAATCGGGCTTTTTCAACATTTAAAATTTTACCTTTAATGGGCAAAATGGCCTGAAATTTTCGATCTCGTCCTTGTTTGGCTGATCCACCAGCACTATCGCCCTCAACGATAAATATTTCACGCTCGCTGGGAATATTGGATTGACATTCAGCCAGTTTGCCAGGTAAGGAGCCATCACCCATCGCCCCTTTATTGCGAGCTAAATCTCTGGCTCGCCGGGCAGCATCACGCGCCCGAGCAGCATTAACTGCTTTTTCGATTATTTTTTTCGCAATTTGAGGATGTTCTTCAAGATATACCCCGAGCTGTTCATTAATTAAGGCCTCAACAAGCCCTTTGACCTCGCTATTCCCCAATTTTGTTTTGGTTTGGCCTTCAAATTGGGGAGATTTTAAGCGAACACTCAATACCGCAGTCAGGCCTTCACGAATATCATCACCACCAATTTTCACCTTAAGATTTTTCGGCAAATTGGCGGCATTGCCAAGATAGGTATTAATGGAGCGTGTCATTCCAGATTTAAAGCCTGCCAGATGAAACCCGCCTTCAGCAGTATTTATATTGTTGGCAAATGTCAGTATTTTTTCATTAAAGCCATCATTATATTGGATGGAAATTTCAATTTGAACATCATTTTTGGTGCCTTGTATATGAATGGGTTCGTGCAATGCGGTTCGATTGCGATTCAGGTATTCGGCATAGGAGATCAACCCACCATCATATGAAAAAGAATCTTTCGCGTCAGAGCGTTCATCCTCAATCGTAATGGTTATGCCTTTGTTTAAGAAAGCCAGTTCTCTTAATCGTCGAACCAGAATATCATAATTATATTCCAGGACACGCATCACTTCACCATCAGGAACAAAATGAATTTTAGTGCCATGTTGTACATCTGAGGTTTCACTAATAACCTTTAGCTCACATGTTTTATTGCCTTTTTCATAGGTCTGATAGTAGATTTTACCAGATTTATAGACATAAACTTCAAGAAAGGATGACAGTGCATTAACAACTGAAACGCCGACACCATGAAGTCCGCCAGAAACCTTATACGTATCATTGTCAAATTTACCCCCTGCATGAAGTTTGGTCATGACCACTTCAAGGGCAGGAATTTTTTCGGTTTTGTGTATGTCAACAGGGATTCCGCGTCCATTGTCAACAACAGTAACACTGTTATCTGTATGAATGGTGACATCAATTTTATCGCAATAGCCTGCCATTGCTTCATCAATGCTGTTATCAACGACTTCATATACCAGATGATGCAGACCTTCGTTATCAACATTTCCGATATACATTGATGGCCGTTTACGAACAGCCAAAAGTCCCTCAAGGACTTTAATATTTTCAGCGTCATAGCGCTGTTCTTGTTTTTCTTCCATTATTGGGCTACACTCATAAAGTTGTTTGTCCGATGTATCGGACTTTTCCGGTTTTTATCTAAATCGTCATTGGCATGATTACGCTAATAAAGTCTGGATCATCCTCACCATGCATGACACAAGGTTCTTTTTCATTGGCCATTTTCATTATAATTGTCTCGCATTGGATTTCATTGAGACTATCAATAAAAAAGCGGGGATTAAATGCCGCTTCAAAACATTCTCCATTGTAATCAATTGGAAGTTCTTCTTTGGAGTCGCCAATTTCAGGGTTGGTTGCCGACACTTCTATTCTGTCAGATTTAATATTGAACACCACTGCACGAAAACGATCAGTAGAAAGTATCATCATGCGTTTCATTAACGCTAAGAATGTTTTCTTTGATGTTTTCATCCGCGTATCGATAGGATCTGGAATCACCTCTCTATAATCAGGAAAATCCCCCTCGAGAAGTCTAGATACGAGGGTTTCTTGATCCTTTTTGGCAACGAAATTATTCTCACGAAAACCAATTTCTAATTGTCCGCCTGTTTCAAGGAGCTTAAGCAGATCGGACATTCCTTTCTTAGATAGCAAAATTCCTTTTTCCATTGGAATGTCCACTTTGATTTCACAGATCCGATCGACTTTAATCAACCGATGGCCATCAGTTGAAATAATGCGAAGAATATTGGTGTTCCCCTCAGGAATTTCCAAATATAGACCACTTAAATGCGCGCGCTCATCATCAGTAATGCCGGTAATCAGTGTTTTTTCAATCATTTCTTTTAATACGAGTGCGTCCAGCTCATGAAAAACCAAATCATCTATGGCGGTTAAAATTGTGAATTCATCGGGATCTGCGCAAAGTATATGGTAATCTGCTTTGGTCACTTCATCTGATGCTGATATTTTCAGCATTTTGCCTTCAACTGTTTCGAGTTGAATAAAGTTACTTGGAAAATCTTTTATAATTTCAAATAATTTTTTGGAGAGGACTGCCACCTGACCTTCAATTTCAACATCTGCTTCGTAAAACCCTTCAAAACCGGTTTCAAGATCTGTGGCATAAACCGAAACATTCATGCCTTGAGCACGGATAAGTGCTGATGCTGTTATTGGAAAATCAGTCTTTCGGCTGGTGATTCCCTGAATTTTTGATATTCCCTTGATAAAAACTGTTTTTTCTATAACAAATTTCATAATGATAATCCTATATTACACTCAATTTAGTTATCATGTTACATACATTTGTTGTCAAAATGTATTCATTATTTTAACTCAATCGGTCATATTACGATTTTATTTTGCAAAGATCAACACAAATCTTTGTGCAAATCATGACATCAAAACTGAATAATTGGTTGGCATGGCACAAAAGCTGCATTTTTTTGAAATATTTTGTTAATCGAGATCGTTTCTAGAAATTCGTTTATGAATTGAAAAAATGGATTTCAAAACAATCAACCCAATAAATTCATCAAACTCAATGTGCAATTTTTTTTATCTTGACATTTAAAAACTGTTTCGGCCCGTCCCCAGGCGCTGCCGCTGATCCATGAAACAGGATTGAACAGGTGGCAGAACCTGGGAACGAGCCCGCCTGTCATTTTGAAAAAAGCTTGAGCAGTGAGTAAAAGCAAGAATATTATGTTAAGTGAAACAGAAAAAATAAATTCTCTCATCATATTAGGAATTCAGCTCATTCAAGTGAATGATTTGGATATCCTCATGCAAAAAATATTAAGTGAAGCCAGAAGGTTCATAAATGCAGATGCAGGGTCCATATACAGAATAAAAGACAACATGTTAGAATTTTCATACACACAAAATGATTCATTACAATCCCAGATGAACGATGAGAGCCTGGTATATTCAACTTTCAGAATTCCGGTCAACAACGAAAGTATTGCCGGATATGTGGCATCTTCAGGACGTCCTTTGTCCATTCCGGATGTATATGAAATTTCGTCAGATAAACCCTATCAATTTACACGAACAATGGATGAAGTTTCAGGCTATCGATCCAAATCAATGGTAACAGTTCCTTTACAAAATTCCAAAGGCGTTGTATTAGGAATATTACAAGTCATCAATGCAAGATCAAAGACTGGTGAAGTGATTGCATTTTCAAAAGAAGCCGAGTTAATGATGATGCACTTTGCCAATATTGCAGTCATTGCGCTGGAGCGGGCACAAATGACACGTGCGATCATTATGCGAACCATTCGCATGACCCAGCTTCATGATCCGCAGGAAACGTTTGGTCATGTGAATCGCGTGGGCGCCTTTGCTGTAGAATTGTATTATCGTTGGGCAAAAAAGCACGATGTCAACAGAATTGAATTAGATAAAAATAGAGATCTATTGCGCATGGCAGCCATGCTTCATGATGTTGGAAAAATTGCGATTTCTGATTTAATCTTGAAAAAACCCGGTCGTTTCAATTATGATGAATACGAAATCATGAAACAACATACTGTACTTGGTGCAAAAATATTTCATGATTCACAAACAGAATTTGATGAAGCGGCTTACAACGTGGCATTGAACCATCATGAGCGATGGGATGGCTCGGGTTATCCCGGACATGTGGATCCGGTAACAGGATCACCCATTCCAGGCTATATACTTCGAAATGGCAGCCCTAGAGGAAAAAAGGGAACAGAAATCCCATTATTTGGCAGGATTGTATCGCTGGTTGATGTCTACGACGCTTTAAGTTCGCGACGATCATATAAAGAGGCCTGGGATGAAGAAAAAACATTAAAAGCGATCAAGAATTCTGGGGGATCGCAATTTGATCCAGAAATGGTTGACCTGTTTTTGGGGAATATGAATGTCATTCGTTCCATAAATGAACGATATGCTGAGGATTAACAGGAGGTTAGTCATGCAACACCCCTCAAAGATATTTTTCTTTGGGATAATGATATTATTGTGTGTTTTTGAGCTTGTTGCTTTTGCTAAAGAAAGATACGTAACGCCTGATGAAATTATGCCCATACTTGATGAAATTGACAGGCTGAATAAGCGACTTGATGAACTCGATCAACAACAGCAATCGGAAAAATTATCTGAAAAAGATCAGCAATTAATTGACTTTTTAAAACAGGATATGGAGGAGCTAACTGAAATTCTTGAGCGTGTTGAAACCAAATCCATTGTAGATCGTCTTGAAATAGGCGCTGAAATTCGAACCCGCATCGATTGGTATGAATTCTGGGGACATGATAATGTTCCATTTACAAATACCCCTCAAGATGAAAAACTTCATGAAAGAATTCACATGCAGCCGAGCAATCGTTTTCGTCTTAACTTACGCGCACAAATTTCAGACAATCTCAAATTTACCTCACGCCTCACAATGTTGCGTCATTGGTCTGATGATGACTATAGTGTATATCCGGATGTCAATTTTTTAAATAGTACCCGTGTGCCCGGCAATCTCAATTTAAAAGTTGAACGCGCCTATGTTGATTATTTCTTTGAACCTCATGAATATTTCCCAATGGCCTTTACCTTTGGGCGGTTGCCATCAACTGATGGTCTTCCCACAGATCTCAGGGAAAATACACCACGTAAGTCAACGTATCCAGCAATTGCTTATAATGTCGAATCTGATGGGATTGGAATGTCGCTGGATCTCGAACCACTGACACACATTCCTAAAACAGCTGCAAGATTCATTGGAGCCATTCGATATGACGATCATGAAAAATACTTTATGGGAAAAAAGCTATCCGGTAAAAAAGGTGTTTATCGTGTAGATGAACAAGGAATGGATCCAGTTTATTTTCTTGTATTTCAGCTTGAAAGTCATATCCCAGATTTTTTTGGTGGATTACTGGCAATTATGAATGTATTATATATTCCACAGGCCCCAAGACCTGATTTTCGATATAATGAATCATTGGCGCCTTTTTATGCAGATGATGGTTTGTTATTTACCCAGGGAGAAGATTCATTGGGGTATTTGACAAAATACACACTTTTTTTAGAATCAAAAAAATTTTTTGGATTTAATTTTGATTGGTTTGCAGGCTTGAGCTATATGAAAACACATGCGAAAAGTGCAACAGAATTCATGTTGGACCCGGGCGCATTGGGGCTGCCATTAGACCCTTTGCCAGCACGTGACGCCTATGATTTACTGAAAAATTATGGTGCAAATTATGCTGCCCAATTAAAAGCGCTTGAAAATGCACCAACACCTATCGGCTTGCTTAACAATGATGGCAAGTCTGACCATGATGCACATTGTATTCATATTGGCGGACGCATTGATTTGCCGCTTTCAATGAAACAATGTCCAAAGTTTGGCGTTGAATACAATCATGGATCAAAATATTGGTCAAATTTTGGCGAAGCGAGCGAAGATCCATTACATAAATTAGCAACGCGTGGTGAATCATGGGATTTTTATTTGCTTCAACCGATTTCCAGATTTTTTTTGTTTCGTATCGGACATACTGTGACACGTCATGATTATGACCAAAACTTAAGCTTTTATTATGGTGAACCCCTTGCCATTGATCATAAAATAACGAATACGTATTTACTGATGGATGCAAAATTTTGAATCATTATTAACTCTTATATTTGCACATCATGCCTGTTTTGGGGGTGTTGTGCTGATTATATTATGGAAAAGGAGCGAAAAGGAATGAAACAAACGCTTCAAATGCTTGTTTTTGGAAGTCTATGTTTTATGCTGCTTTGGGTGTCTCATTCAATGGCATCAGATGGTCGAAATATTTATCTCAATAAGTGCGGATCATGCCATCAGGAAGGCGGAGATGTTGAAGCATTTGCACCTAGTAAATACGCATCAACCCAATGGCGTCGATTTTTTCGTCGGAACAAACATAGACGCAAAAAAGATATTTCGGAATTGTTTACAAAAGAAGAACTCGAACAAGTTAAAACATACTTGATTCGTCATGCCGCCGATTCTGATCAACCGGAGGCTGTTGGATTGAAATAATAATGCACGAGGATTTGGATGCAATATGTACATAACATAAAACAAGTGTTTCTTCTGAGTTTCACCATCAGTCTATTTTTACTTCCAGGTGTGTTCATATCTGTTGGAACTTGTGATAATGCTGTTTACAAAGAAGAGTTTGACATTATTTTGAAACAACTTGATGAAATAACTGAAAAAATCGAAGAATTTGAGGACCAGCAAGGCATTCCTGATGGAGAAGAATCACCTGAAGAAACAATTGAGATGATTCAGGATGATATGGATGAGTTTATTGATATCCTGGATGAAGTTGAAAAAAAAAGTATTATGGACAAGCTCGAGCTTCGCGCCGAGCTAAGAACAAGGTTTGATTGGTATGATTTTACAGGACATGATACCATTCCTTTTACTTCTGAAATGATCGGCGATGAAAAACATGAAAAAGTTCATGCACTTCCCACAAACCGCTTTCGTCTCAATCTTCATACAGGCGTGGATGACTGGCTCCGGTTCCATTCTCGATTGTCTATGACACATATATGGGCAGATGATGATAGTCCCATATATCCAGAAAAAAATCTGATAAATGAATCACGTATTCCATCAGATATTTCATTGAAGGTGGAACGGGCATATGTGGATTTATTCTTTGAACCGATTGAAAATCTGCCAATAGCGCTCACATTTGGCCGACTCCCAACAACTGATGGTTTTCCAACCAATTTACGTGAAGACTCCGCAAGAAAGTCAACCTATCCGAGTATGGCGTATGATGTCGAAGCGGATGGTTTAGGGGTGTCAATTGATTTATCACAATATACCGGGCTAAAAAATTCTGCCTATCGGTTGGTTTATATTCGGCGATGTGAAGATCATGAAAGTTATAGTTTTAGCAAAACATTAACTCAAAAAAAAGGCATCTATCGGTCTGATGATCTGGCATCATCAAATCTAGAAATTTTAATATCTCAATTTGAAACCCTGCTGCCCGGAATTTTTCACGACACCTTATTTTTACTTCATTTCATATATATTCCCAAGACACCACCTCAAGACATGCGATTTTCTGATGATGCATATCCATTTTATTACGACCCAACTGGATTTTTATTTGTGGACAAACCAGACTCTATCGGTACAAGCTTGAAAACGACCTGTTATTTGGAATCGAATAATTTTTTAAATCTTCATATTGATGCGTTTCTCGGTATTGCATACGTGAAAACAAAAGCAAATGACGCATTAAAGTTTATGGTTGACCCATCTGTTGTCGGATTACCAGGGCCACCTGTTCAGGCACGAGATGCCTATGAAACATATAAGCATTTGCTTGAAGGTAGTGCCAGCATTCCCAATCTCGTCCCAATATTTAAACAATTGCAATCAGCGCCACCAGCGATTGGTCTTGTCTGCAATGATGATCATTCAGACAGAGATGCTTATGCATTTCATATTGGTGGAAGATATCAGCTACCTTTCTTTAAAACCAACCATCCCAAAATTGGCATTGAATATAACTATGGCTCGCAATATTGGCTTGGTTTTAGCGAAGCCAGTGAAGATCCATTGCACAAATTAAGCAACCGAGGTTCAACCTGGGATATTTACTATATTCAACCTGTCAATCGATATTTAACATTTCGACTGGGTTTTACGGATATGCATAAAGATTATGATCATGGCATTAGCTTTTATTTTGGTGAGCCTAATGCGGTTGATCATCATATTCAGAATACCTACCTGTTAATGGATGCCCGATTTTAAGCAGGGTAGATTTTAAGCCTTATCAGTCTTTGTGTGTATGAAGGCGAACATAGAGTTCGCCTTAACATTGTAAGCCCTGCAAGGAAAATTTATTATTCTAATGATCACACAGGTTATTGCCAGTCGCAAGGGTTTGATCAAGATATTGTCGAACCAGTAATTCAGGCTCTTCAGCTTGCGCACCTACGATAACTTGTATTTGCTGTTCACCAAACAACATGATGGCTCGTTGCCCCATTCCGCCTGCAATAACTAAATTAACCCCCAATTCTCCTAACCATCGGGGTAGAACACCGGGTTCGTGAGGCGGGGGGGTCAATAACTCTTTGTTTTTGATTTCGTTATTATCAACTTCGATAACTGCAAATTGTTGACAATGACCAAAGTGAGCGGCAAGCTTCCCTTCAGCCAATGGAATAGCAATTTTCATAGTAATGATCCTCCTAAAAAAATAAAAAAATTTCGGCGTTCTACAAGATCGTTACATCCAATGACCTTCAACATTCGGATTATCCGCAGCTTGAAGCTCGCCATTTTGATAGCGCGCAATAGATTCTTTGACAGTTCCTTTGGCGCCAATAAAAACTTTTACACCTGCTGCTGATAGCACATTAAATGCTTTTGGTCCACAATTTCCTGTAATAACAGCCTCGGCTTTATGATCCACAATGGTTTTTCCTGCCTGAATGCCGGCACCTTGTGGTAAATTAAGATTCTGTTTATTTTCAATGACCTCAAACGCATTGGTTTCAGTGTCAACTAAAATAAAATTTGCTGTCCGTCCAAATCGTGGATCAACAGCAGCATCAAGATCTTTTCCTTGTGATGTTATTGCGATTTTCATAAAAATTCCTTTATCAATTATTATGGGCCCATGCCACAACATCCTTTAGGACTATCACAAGGCGTCTGTTGGCCACAGCATGTCGCTTGTGGTGCATGTGTACCCGAATGATTCATTTTAAATGCACCGGTGCTCATTAATTTTTCAATGTTATGCCCGCATTTTGGGCATAACTGAGGCGGCGCATCAGATTGTAATTGCAATTGCTCAAAAGCATGATTGCAATGTTTGCATTGATATTCATATATTGGCATGTTCACCCTCCTGTTTAATTTTCATCTTATCATGCGATTGGAATACGCTTAGGAATACTTAAATAATAAGTTCCCCATTTATCCTGAACGTATAATCGTTTGGCACGTAGAGACATAGCATGCTACGTCTCTACAGTACAATTACCTCAAAACGAACAATAACAATAATGGGGAAGTTCTTTTCAGCGTATTCCTGAACGTTCGCGCAAAA
>Ga0272440_1001189_pt1 | contig 21661 bp, 5 predicted proteins | sample SSMMMBAug17_FD_192440 | JGI IMG/M metagenome (GOLD analysis project Ga0272440, IMG submission 192440) | Marine sediment archaeal communities from Little Sippewissett salt marsh, Falmouth, MA, United States - SSM-MMB-Aug17 | ecosystem: Environmental > Aquatic > Marine > Wetlands > Sediment ...
ATCTATATCGTCGGAACATACTGAATTTATGTCTAAATTTTATACTTTCATATAAACTTCCATGAATTGTTATCACAACAAAGGATGAAAGTTAGAGTTTTTTAATATATTGAATTTATTTTAAATTTATATACTTTCATATAAAATTATAATAAATTTACAAGTTTTAGAAATAATAATGTTTTTGTACAATTTTTTTTATGTAATATAATAACTTAAGGGGGATTAAATGAATATAAACAAAAATTTTTTAATATTTAATAAAGTTTTTTTTGTAATTTTTATATTATTTTTCATTGCATGTAATTCAATAGATAAGATTAGTAAACAAGAAGGTGTAGCCAATGAAAATAAATCTAAAGAAACAAAAGATGAACAAAAAATTACTTCAGACAGGCAAAATGATGAAACATCTTTTCAAAAGTCTCTACAATCCAACTTGTTATCTCAAGAGCTTATTGGTATATTATTAAATGTTAAAAATGAAAAAGTAGAATATTGCTTTAAAAGTAATAAAAACTGTATGGATGCTTATGATAGTAAACTTCTTTTTGATGGCGATATTCTTAAAACTAATGAAAATGGCAGATGCGTTATAGTATTATTTCAAAAAAAGAATGATAAATATGAAGAGTTCTATAAAAAAATGAAAGAAAATAAAGAGTTAAAATTATCATTTGATGCTGTGATAAAATCAAATAAACTTGAAGATGTTAATGATAATAACAGGATAAAAAAAAGAGGGTATAATTTTAAAAACTTATTATATAGTTATAATAAAGGAAAGAGCGAAGCTACTAGCACAAGGCGAACACCTCATACTAAAGAATGGGATATTATTAAAAATATAACTTTATCTGAGGATTATCCAGTTCTTATATGGAATAATAAGGATAGTAAGTACCAATACAATATCTATTTAGATGGTCAAGAATATGAAAAAGGTATTGGAACTACTGGCAATCAAGTTCAATATAAATTTGAGCCAGAAAAATTGTTAGAATTATCTAAATTAAAGAAACAAATTAAATGCACTATAAAAGCAATTAGTGGAGCAGATGAAATAATTAAAGAAGTAACGATTGACTTGCTTGATGAAGCAAAAAGTTCTAAAATCAAAGAAATGGTTGATATGTTAGGGAATGCTTATAGAGACAAAAAAGATTTACATATTGCGATGTACTTAAAAGATCAAAATATTCTAGTTCCAGCTACAAATGCATTAAAAAAATATTTAGATACTTGTACTTACAATCCTTCAATTAATATAAATGAATTAAGACCAATATTAATTAGTCTTTATGATTCCTTACATTTAGATAAAATGAAAGATAAAATTATTCAAGAGTTTAATGATACACTAAAAAATACAAAATAAAAATGTTATGTTTCCAACTAAAATATTGATTTTTTATAACCAACTACCAATTAAAATAAATGGTGCCCAATATTGAGGATGTTTACAGTCTGGATTTTTAGTAATAAACTCTTTTAAAGTTTCTGATAATGCATTAGATTTCGAAGATTGAAAAAGATGTTTATAATAGATTATAAAAATTTTTGATGCGGATTTATCATCAACAGGCCACAGAGACGCAATTGTACTGCTTACACCGGATTTAATAGCAACACCGGCAATACCTAACGATGCTCTATGATTACCAGCTGCTGTTTCACAAGCACTTAATACTAATAAATCAGCATACTCTTGTTTCAAAGGCCCTTTTAAATTCATTAACTCTTCGATTTCATGTTGATCTAAGAACAATATTTTTTTATAAAGTAATAAAAATGATTCTTCTAAGGTTCCTCCAAAATAACCATGTGTTGCAAGATGAATAATTGAATAGGAATTTTCTTCAAATTCTTTATGTAATTGATAAATAGTACATTCTTTATCCATTAATTTTGTAATATTCATCTTATCACTATATTCTCTTTCAATACCAGCTATCTCAGCATGAACACCTGGTAATGGATTAAATTGTATATTATTCTCAGTATAATTATAACATTCAGAAGAACCAACTAATAGAGTTTTATATTTATATTTATCTTTATCTTTATCTTTAGAACTTTCTCTTGTGCGCTTTAATGGGTGTGGATAATTTACAGTTATCGAAGGTAGAATTGTTAAATTATAGTTTGTAAATAAATAATCTGAACCATCATGAAATACAGAAAATGGTAAGATTCTAAGGGTACTATCTGGAACAAAAATAAGATTATTTATCTTATATCTTTTGTTTTTTTCCCAATTAGAAAATATCTTGTCCTTAACTTTTTTTATAATTAAATTATACAGGTTTCTAGAATTTGAATAAAACTTATAATTATTAATAGGTTGATTTTTCTGATATTTTTTTGGATCATCTAATGTAATTTCTTTTAATAATGATTTGGAAATATATTCAAGATGTTTAATATTTGTTTTATCTTGAACAATATATTCTATTTTATTATCATCTTTTTGCGGCATTAAAATAATGATTAATAATTTTTGGGGTAATGATATCGGATAAATAACAGCGGCCTGTTTATCTATAGAATATAGATTTTCAGGAAATAGTTTAATTAATTTAATCTGAGAATATTTTTCAATAGATTTTTCATATTTTTCTTTCCAATATTTATTTTTAGGCCAGATATATTCGTCAAGATATTTTTTAAAATCTTCTTCATTTTTTGGCTTTTGTTTAGTTAGTTCAACTAAATAATACTCTATTTTCTTATCATCTTTCAACAAATTCATATTATTTTTTTTAAAAAGATTTAATGATTTTTCTGTAAATAATATTTGCTTATTTTGTTCTAATATTTCGTTTCTATTAATACATTCATCCTCAAAGAAATTTTGTAATTCACTTGCCTTAAAATGTTCCATGATAGTTATTATTTCTCTTAGTTGTTTTTGTTTAATATCTTCTTCTAAATTTCCATTTTCTATTTCATTGAGCAAAATATCTACAAGTTCTATATACACAGGTTTTACTTTATCATCAATAATTCCTTGTCTTCTATATCCTTTATATAATTCTCTTTTAATATTATATATATTCCTTATACCAATTTCAGGATATATTTTTGGTATATCACCTGGACACATTGCCTCTAACATACTTATAGCATTATAATAATATTTTTTTGCTTTAGGAATATTTTTCTTTATAGTATTTAACCTTCCCATCTGCCAATGCCAAAGATATAATATATCTGAAGAATTTGCTTTTTGAGCATGATTAATAGCCATTTGTGTTAAATCTTCAGCTTTTTCAATACAATCATTAAAATTATTGCACAATTGTTTTTTACTATCATAGTTATTGTCAATTAAAGCCAATTGATCGTTAGAAATTGTATTTATGAATAATTTTGCTTTTTCTTCATACAACTGAGCTAGCTGTCCATAAGAAAAAGAACAAAATCGTTCGTTTTTAGGGAAAAACTCTTTTTGTTGTGCTGTTGTAAGTGCCTTTTGTATTTTGTCTGATGATAAGATGTTTTGAAAAAAATTATGCCAATGTTGATTTAACTTACTTATTTCTTTGAGGCTTTTGGCATTTGGATAAGCTTTAATCAAATTATTTAGTAATTTATAATAATTATTTGAAGTATCAGATATATTAGTAATTAGATTCTTTTTCAACTTTTTGTTATCTTTTTGAGGCTTATAATTATGTGGATTAGTATATCGATTATTAAATTCTGAAATTTCAAAAATACTTTTATTGATTTTTTCTAAGTGGTTAGATACTGTTATTGGTAAGTTAACTAATTGCTTATCTTGCGAAATTAAAATCTTTTTCTTATCATTGACATTATAATATTTTGTTAATAAATTAATTGTTTCTTCAAAATTTTCTATCATTTTATTAAAATTAATTTCTTTATTTTCTTTTATTTTTAAATCATTATCAATACAGATCTGTTTATAATTTTTATCCCATACAATTTTCATAAAAGCTTTTAGCTCATTACCTTTTTTTATTATTGTTTCTATGAACTTAACATCAAGCATTCTATTATTATTATCAGCCAGAAATATATTTAATTGATCAATTGCATAAAGATATTCATCTAATGTTTTAAAAAATCTGATAACATTAATTTCTGACCACTGATTTGTTTTTAGTTTAGCAGTTATATTTTTTTTAAAATAAGTCAGTTTTTTATGATTTGATGTTAATTGAAAGTTTAAAGGATTGCTGGCACAACAAATAATGTGTAATGACATGCAAAAATTGTTTGTTATATAGACTGCTTCTTTTTTTAATTGTTTTAATAGCAGAGCAATAGTTAACAACCTGGATGATTTTACTCTTTTTTGTTTTTCATTATCAAATATTTTATCATCTTTAATTTCATTATAAACATTTTCAAAATCTTTTATAATTTTTTCAAAATTCAGTGTTATTATTCCAGGTTCATTAGATAATATATCATATCCATTTAAGCTTCTTTGATCAAAACCGCTTGATATTATCTCATTAGCAGATTTCCTTCTTGTTGATCTATTGCTAATTAGCGACCTGTTATATGAGTTATCATTTAAATTAATATAATTACATTCTCTATCAATTTGTGATTGATAAATCATTGCTCGGATCCTGTTTATCTTAGCAGTATTTATTAACTCCTTATCGAACTTGCCATTTATTTGTTTATTGTATTCTTGTGTTTTAATAGAATAATTATTCATTTTTAAATTATCAAAACCACCAATTAAATTATCATATTTTTCTAATGCTGTTGAGTACTTTCCCTTTCTAGCATTATAATTACAATAATGAAGTAATACATTTAATGAAACTCTTGGGTTGCTTTTTTTAAATTCGTCATCAATGTCACTAACTGCTCTAAGAAAATATTTTTTTGCCTTATTAAGATTGCCTAACAAAAAAAAAGTATCTCCAATTTTATTATTGATTATTATCTGACTGCGTTTTCTTTTTATACTATCTTTAAAATTATCTAAAATACTTAATAATACATTACATGATTTTTGATAATGTCCAACTGAATGATAGATTTCGGTTAATAACAATTTTGCATTAAGCATATGAATTGGATTTATGGATAAGTCTTTAGATTCACTTAAAAATTGACTTACAAAGCTCTTATTCTCATTGTCTGAGAACCTTTTTAAGATTTCTAAAGCTTTTGTATAATTACCATCCTCATAGTTTGTTTTTGCATGTATTAGCTTTTCTATAGCATTTAAGTTTCCATTTATATTAGTTTGTAACTCTATTATATTTCCAATATCTTTAATATTTTGTTTTGACTCTTCATACGTAGCTTTTGCCAGAGTATAATGCTGTTTCATTGCTTCATAATTGCCTTTGTTTAAATAAAAAAGATATCTTATCACCGGGTTTTTACATTTTTCCAGATTAATCTTATTGTAGATATCCATAACTATTTGTAATTTTTCATAAGATAGATTTAATTCAAACAAACAAATTTTAATAAAAATTAAACTATCAATGGATGCATTAGTTTGTGATTGATTATTATTATTATGAATAATTTTGTCTTCAAATTGTGTTAAGATTGATTTGATTATATTGTAATGAACAAAAGTTTTTGCAATTTTTTTAGTCTTTGTCCAGAATGAATAAGATTTTATCCATTTTTTACTCTCATATTCTTCTTTACATTTATTAAGATTAACAGTTATTTCTTTATTTAATATGATTGATTCTTTATCAATGTTATGAATTTTGGAAGGCTTCAGAATTTCTATTTCTTTACATTCTGAAATGCTCTTATTATAATTGTCAGAGGCTTGTGCTAATGCATTTGTATATGGCTGATCATATTTACCAGAAAGACAATAGTAGTTTCCATATAAATTATATATTTTGGCACTGAGTATTCTATCTTGTGCTGAATGATTTAGTATTTCTTCAGCTTTGTTTAAATATTTTTTTGCTTTTTCAATATCATCGTCCTTATTATCTATTTTTTCTGAATTAGAACATAGATATAATTGTGCTATACTATAATATAGTGATGAGCTATATTTTAAATTACCTAACATTTTACTTGCTCGCTTAAATTCAAGCTTAAAAGTTTTGTTGGTTTCTTTTTCTCCTAATTGATAATAAGAATCTGTTAAATATTCCATTATTTTTAAATAAATAAATATATTATAATCTCTATATTTTTCAAGTGAATCCAAATCTTCTCTTGCTTTTTTAAAAATCTCAACAGAAGTCTTATATTTATTGTTAAAATATTCTTTCTTCCCTTCTATAATTTTATTTATTATTTGCTCATATGTTTTAAAATCTTTATTTATTTCTTCATTCTTAATAATATTATTATTATAAAATTCTTTATATATTTTTTTTGCATCTTCAAATTCATCCTGAACAATATGTAAGTTAGCCTTATTTAAAAATATTCGAGAAAATAATTTATGGTCAAAAGTTTCATTAGCAGTTCGAGAATCAATTTCTTTTATTAAATTTTTTGCATTTGAAAACTGCTTTAAAGAAATTTTAATTCTTAACAAATTATTTTTTAAACTAAGTTGTTCTCTTTTCCATTTGCTAAGGTTTGATAATTCAATAGAGCTTATTTTATCTAATATGGAATTATAATTTGAAAGAGATTTCTCAACAAAAGAATTGTCATCATATACTTTATGACTTATTTCTGACAACCATTTAGAAATATTCATGTCTAAATGAATATCTTTAATTATATCAGTTTCAAAAATCTGCTTTTCTGGTCTTTCAATGAAAGCTTTTGTTATTATATCAAATGCATCTGAATACTCAGAGTAAGTTTTATCATCAATTAATATTTTATTTCCATTATTTATATTATATTGTTCAAATTTTTTTATTCCTTCATTAATAGTATTTAAAATGGATATTTTTTTATTAAATTCATTTAACATATTGCCAATATGATAATTTTTAGCATAATTTATAACAGTTTTATATTCCTTTACAGCGTTATAATACTCTTCCTGACTTATGTAATAATTACCTTTTGTAATATTAAGTTGAACGAGTGGAAGTAATTTTATATTTTTTTTTGATTGTTCTTTTGAATTATCTCTCAATTGTTTTGACTGAACTATAGGAAGTAATTTTATAGATATTTTTTTTGATTGTTCTTCTGTATTATCTATCAGTTTTTGTGCAAATTTAAAATATCCAAGGTCTAATAGAAGATTAGATAATTTACTAAGCATCAAACAGCTGTTGATTTGCCATTCTATTGTTTCATATTTTTTTTCTCCGGCTTTGTTAAACTCTTTTCCATATATTGAAATAGCTTCTTTGTAATCACCATTGTTTCGATAAGCATCAAATAGCAAATCATATATGAAAAAATCAGGGTGGAACTTATTTTTGTTGTTATACCTTAGTAATGTTTTTATGGTCTGGGAATTACTTGCATTATAAGTTGATTTTAATATATCAGTAATATTTAAAGCATCAGACACCTCATCATAAAATTTTATTATATCTTTATTATGTCTGTTTCTAATTAAGTAAAAACCTTTTTTATATATCTTATTTGCGTTTTTTATGTCATTTGATAATACTAAAAAGTGTGCTTTGTTATTTAAATATATGGCATCAAGAATAATTTTTTTCTCTAAGTCATTATTATTGATATTATCAATGATTTTTTCAAATTTTGATATATATTTCTTTGCATAATCAATTTTTTCAAAAGCAAGATATAATGAAATAAAAGAATTGAATAGCCATGCCTTCATAATATTTTTTTCTATATTATTTCTTTTTTCATCATTTTTTTCCAACTCGCTTTCTATTTGTTCTAAACTTTTATTAAGTTGATCGAAATTCCCATTAGAAATTACTTTACGCCATTGAAAAAATGCCAGATCAAGTTTATTATTATTAAAAAAAAATTCACCTGATTCAATATACAATTTTAAATCTTCTTTTTTCAATTTTTTTTTTGAATCTCTAAGGCTGCTTAAAAAATTAAGCCGATCATCTATTATCTTCTGTTTTTTAAAGTTATTATAAATATTTGACTTAATCATTTCATTTGTTTCTATAAATCCTGTAACTATTTCATAATACAAATTAAGTTCATCAGCTAAATAAAAATTATGTTGTTCATCAGTTGAAATATCTTTGCTAAACAAGCTTTCTTGAAAAAGTAAGCTGTCTATATACTTCAAACATTCATTATAAAACATAAAAGCATCATAATAATTTTTACACAATAACGAGTATAAACCTTTATTACTGTAATAAATTGCTGTTAATTTATTTTCTTGATTAATTATTGAGGTTGTATATAAATTTTTTATAGAATTAAGATAGTAATTGGCATTGTTTAGATTTCCATATAAAAGATAAAGATATGCAAAAGAATTTTCAATACATAATTTATTATTAATATCATTAGAAAGTGTTTTATTTTTCATTATTTTTATTAATTCTGATTCACAAAAGTCATAATGTCCAAGCCTTATTGATTTTTGCCATTCAAAATATGCTTGAAGATAATTTTTTTCAACAAGAAATTTTTCTCCCTTTAAGAGATATAATTTTGAAATATGCAGTGAGTTTTTTTCATTTTTTAATTTTGTGTTAAGATTATTCAAGTTTAAATCTTTTAACTCATTTGAATAACGAATAAAATTCTCATCTAAGGGTATATTTGAAGTTAATGATTTTGGGGAATAATTAATAAAAGGCAGCAAAAGTTTTTTCATGTTTTCATTAGAAATATTATCAATTTTCAATGCATAGGAATTAGAAAAAAAATTAAATAACAAAGAAAGAATTACAATACAAACAAAATAGTTTGCAATTTTTTTTATTTTCATAAGGATCTCATTTATTAAATAGGGTTAATAATGAAAATATAAGAACTAATTACATAAGCTGAAAGTTTATTTGAAAATGAATGCCATGATTTTGTAAATCATCATTATTTTGATAATCATTATCTTTTAATCGAGTTTTTATTCCCCAGTACAATTCCGAGCTTATTTTTGGCTTCCAGCTTTTTTTATATTTCAATCTTTTCTTGTTTTTTTTACTTTCGAGACCAACATTCCAACCATATTTCATTTCCCATCTTAAACCCGAACCAAAACTAAATAGATTCACATAAGACTTATCAAGTGATTTATATTCATTTTCAAGATCAATGCCATAACCATAATCCGCAAACAAGCAAAAGTTTAATTCGTATTTATCTATTTTAAATTCTTTGTATTTTATATTTTTATTTATATTTTTTAAAATTGGTACCCGCAATTCTAAAGAGGAATTAGCCCCTATATCTGAACTTTCTTTATTCTCTCTATACCCTCTTACTGTGTGTCTGCCTCCAAAAATAAATTTTTCAGATGGTAGTAATGGATCACATGTAAGTTGAGTATGTATCTTTACTAAAATATCGTAATCTAAGTCAAAAAGATAATCATTTTTTCGCCAAAAACCTTGGAAAAACAATTGCCATGTAATAAACTTACTATCTGGTTTTCTATCTAAATAATAATTATTTGGAAAAAAATATATATCTTTACTAAGTATTGTACTTAAAAACCAATAATAATTGATTGTATTTCGAAATAGTTCAAAAGAAAGCCGTGCAACACTTGTTGTATTAATACCATCTTTTCCTCCTGAAAATGAAAATGGTATTTCACCATTAAAAATATATGATTTACTTCTATAGTTTTCACAGCTTATTTTTGTTATAAAATCAAAAGAAGGGGTTTTTATCAGGGATGTACTAAACTCAGCTTTGTATTTAATTGATTTGTTGGTAATATTAAATCGATTTATTGGTTTTATTTCAATGTCTGTGTGAGTCTGAGAAATATGAAATGTAATAGCTGAATCAAGCAAAGAAAATTTTTTTAGTTTGAAAAAAAATGGTCTTTTGTAATCAATAGACCAATCTGTCAAACCTTTATAATCATATGACAAATTATTAAAACCATAAGCATTTTTATATTTTATGTCTAAAGAATCAGCAGCCCCGGTTAAATTAAGCTTTTCAATATCATATTCAAACATGTAAGGTCCAGTAGTAACAGAGTTATAATTATTAAACTTAACTCCAATTTGATCTGAAAATAATAAATAAGAAGGAAAATGTTTTTTCTCTGTAACTTCAATATTTAATAATGCTTCACCCAATTCTACTCCAGGTTTTAATTGCGCGCTAAGAGAATCAATATGTGGATCCATTTTTAATAAACTAAGCCTGTTCTTCAATTTATGAAGGTTTAATGGCTTTTCTCCATAACTTGTCGCCATAGCAATTTTATTTTTTATATACTTTTCATTCAATTTTTTTGGAATATTACTTGAGTTTATTGTAATATCATTATCTTTAAGTTTTCCTTCAATAATTTTTATCTTAATGGTATCATTATTTTCTTTTAGATTTTGATTATGAATTATGGCACCTGAATTAATATATCCTCTGGTTAAATAAAACATTGTTATTTTGTGCCTTAGTTTTTGTAAATTTTCAGCACTTATACAATTTTTTGTTTTAAATTCTTCAAAAATTGATTTTCGTTCTAGTAAGTTAAAAATACATTTTTTTACTTGTTTTATATCAATCTGATATTTTTTTATTATATCTTCATTAAGTATTTCTTTTACAATGTTATCAATATTTTCACATAATGATGACAATCCATTTATGGCATTACAAGCAACCTTTTTAAAATTATACCATGGAGCAATACATGCCTTTGGTTCGCCTTCTAAAAATGGTTTTTCTTCAGTTAACTCTTTAATTTTAGCATATAACTTATCATAAATTTGTACATTATTAATAGAATCCTCAAGCTTTTTATCTTTATCTTTTTTAAATTTAATTTCTGTAAAATCAGTACAATTAAATGTAAGTGTATTATCACTAAACAGTTCTATTGCTTTAAAAAATAATTTTTTTTCACACTTTGGTAAAACATCTTTTTGCTGAGATTCTTCAGATTTCATCTCATCATTTAAATTCACACATAACATAGAATTTGAATGAACAATCTGACACATTAAAAAAACAAAAACAATAGATATATTAAGAACCGCTAAAATCAATTTTATCAATTATGATCTCCTAATTTGTATAATATTTCTATATAGATAAATATATAAATACAGATTTAGTCATAAAGATTTTGGACTGTGTTCCCAGATAAAAATTCGTCCTCAACGTACTATTGTACGCCTGCGGATAATTTTGATCTGGCGCCTTGCCAAAATCTTTATGACTAAATCTGTAGATAAATAATAATAAATTGATGGTATGAAAAAAGTCAATTTTATAAATCATTTTAAGTAATTTCAATTAGTTAAAAACACAGATTTTAGACTTTTTTATCAGTCTAAAAAAATACTAAGGAAAAAATGGACAAACTAGCCAGTCATCAAAATAAGATGGTATCCCATCCCTGCTGTAAATTATAAATTCAGGATCTTTTGAATATTCTCGTTCAATGCATGGCTCCTTTATTTTCAATGCTGGATCAAACAATTGATATGGTGGATTCATGGCTATAATACTTACATCAAAAATATCGACAGCATTAATTGATATAGAACCATTTAGTTCCTCTTTGTCTGATTTAGCTGAAATTTCACTATCTGACGATATAAGCAAAATATTACCATCAATGCTTATATCACCACCAGATCCATTTATTGAATCTGTTTTAATTATGCTGTTACCAATGATAATTTCCTCTGGATTTCCAATTGTTATTTTCCCTGCATTACCTTCTATAGAATTTGTCGTTATTTGCGTCTGTTCTAATAATATCAACTGCTTATTGCATTTGATATCAATTTCCCCTGCTGCCCCTTCACCATCATTAGAAGTAGAAATTTCACTTTGATTATTGAGTTTAAAATTTCCTTCTTTAGAAGAAACATTTATTACTCCAGCATTGCCTTCAGACAAATCGTTAGTGACTTTAGAAGATATTTCTGAACCTGTTTCTATTTCAATATCATTATGAGCTTCAATTATAATATCTCCTGCTGATCCTAATCCGTCATTAGAAGTAGAAATTTCACTTTGATTATTGAGTTTAAAATTTCCTTTTTTAGAAGAAATATTGATTTTTCCTGCATCGCCTTTAGATGATAAGTTATTGACTTTAGAAAAAATTTTTGAATAATTTTGTATTTCGATATTTCTACCTGTGATTTCTTCTTTATTTATATCTTCATTAATTATAATATCTCCTGCTGATCCTAATCCGTCATTAGAAGTAGAAATTTCACTTTGATTATTGAGTTTAAAATTTCCATCAAAAAAAATATTTATTACTCCAGCATTGCCTTTAGACAAATCGTTAGTGACTTTAGAAGATATTTCTGAACCTGTTTCTATTTCAATATCATTTTTAGCTTTAATTTCAATTTGTCCTGCTGATCCTATACCATAATTATTTGAAAAAATTTTTGAATTATTTTCTATATTAACGTTATTATATCCAATAATCTTTATATCGCCTGAATTTTTTTTATTACTAGAAGTGGAAATTGTACTATCATATATTTTAATAAATAAACCTGAAGAATTTATTATATCTATCTTTCCTACACCTTCTACTTCATCTTGATTCGAATTCGATTCTTTTATTGACTCAATGCTTGAAGCATAAACTTCAAATTTTTCCATATTAATAGCTATTTCTCCAGGAGGTCCATTCCCATAATTTGATGTTGTTATTTCACTATTTCCTAATTTAAAATTACTTGATTTTGTTTTTGCACTAATGTTTATTGTACCTGCTTCTCCAACTGCTGTTTTTCTTGCATTTGAAATTATTTTTGATTTATCAATTATTAATTGAGAAGATTCAATCTTAATAGAACCTGCATTTTTTTTTCCGCTGGTAGATGCATCAATTGTAACATCATCAAAACTGCATATTGTTCCTATTAAACGTATCATTCCATCGTTCTTTTTTTTTGACCCAGAGCCATTATCTTTTATGAAACCAACAAGTTTTGTTTTTGATAGAATAATTCTGTTCTTTGCATTTAAATCAATCGAAGCAACAATATTATCGGAACTGCTTTGAGATGTAGTAATAAAAGATCTTGTTGCAATAATATCACTTTCTGTAACAATTGATATTTTTGTATTATTATTATCAGTTTTATCAGCATTATTCTCTTTTGTAGTTTGATAGAAATTAGCAGTATTTATACGTGAATCGTCTATATATATTTTTTTAGCATCTAATTTTATTCCAAATTCTAATCCATTTGAATTTGTATTAGGTTCAAAATCTAAACTAATTTGTGTTATTTCAGAACCATTAATTGAAATAGATTTATTTGTTGACTTAATTTCAATATTTTCTAATAAACCATTTGGAGTTTTAGAATCAAGTGTCGAATTATAAATTGTTATTTCATTCTCAGAGTTGAGACATATTTTACCTGTATTGCCTTTATTGCCTTCATGCCAATTAACAAAATTATTAATATCACTTTCTCCTATGAATAAATAATTTGTCGTATTTATTTGAAAATCAGAATTATTACCTTTATTTGTAAGGATTGTAACATCTGAATTATACATTGAAACATTTTTTGCATTTATTGAAATAGGGTGTTTAATTTCATCTGTAATATTAGTACTTGTAGAATTAATATTAGTACTTGTAGAATTAATATTAGTATTATCCATGATTATTAAATCTCCCTGAATTGTAATAGCATCAATACTATCAGTAACTTTTCCTGATTCTGATTGTATTTTAGAATTACTACAACTGATATATGTTGATTTAAGGTTTATTGGAGCTGCTATTGTATCACCATTTGAAATTATATTGCTATTATTAATAACTAATGAATTATCTGAATTACCTTCTATAGTTATACCATCAGAAATTTTTTGTGAACTACTACTGATTAACTTAATATCAGAATTATTTAAAAAGATATCTTTTGCTTTAATATCAATTTTATTACTACTATTTAAAATGCTATTATTAATAACAATTGAATCGCATTCTTTTTCTTTTCCAAGAAAATTCAATTCACCTTGATGATTTTCAATAGTTAAATTATCCAATGTAATATTATCAGCTTTTATTGTTAGTTTGTTAAGTGAATTGTTAGTATCAATATTTGCATTTAGATAAACAGAATCATCACCAATTATTAAATATTCATTACTCATGATGTTAATATTACCTGAACAATTAATATTACCTCCAACAGATTGCATTATAATTTTATTTCCTTCTTGTAATACTGTATTATTTGTTATTTCATTAGTTGATTCATTCGTCATCTCAAAATTGTTACTAATATCAATATTATTATCAACGACTTTAGGATTCTTATCAGCTGTAATTGTTGAATTATGGAATTCAATATTATTACTAACAACTTTAAGATTCTCACCAACTGTAATTGTGGAATTATGGAATTCAATATTGCCAAGTTTAGCTTCATCAAAACCAAAATTTTTATATGAATCCACTTCAAATGAAAAAAAGTTACCAATATTTTCTGCACTATCTATTTTATCAACATTATTAAAATCATTAGTTAACGTAGAGACATAAAATGATTTGGGAATATTAAATTTTGCATGTTTTCCAAATATTACACCTGATGGATTAAAAAAATAGATATCAGCATTCTCATAACTTGATTCCAATAATCCATTTATTATAGATATTTCATTGCCTGTTACTTTATTCAAAATATGAGAGATGTTTCCATTTGAACCTGAAAATACAGCCTTTTCTTCTGGATCAATACTGAATTTTTCAAAGCAATGAAAAAGTAATTGATTATTTTTTATATCACCTCCTGTAATTTCATATGTTTTATTAAAATCATTTTCTTGTTCTTGAATAGTAACTATAGTATTAGAATCTGCAATGATGTTATTAGAATATGAAATATTATTAAATATGATTAAAGAAAAAATAACCATATGTGGGATAAAAATATATTTTTTCATAATTCCTACTTTCTTGTAAGTAATTATTATATTGGTTATAAGATTAATCGTCAGCAATTTTTTTAATTATATAAATAAGTTCTTTTATTGTCATCGTTTTATTGTTTATAAAAGAATCAGGGTAAATCACACCTGAATTTTGGCCGGTTAATATTTTGAATGCAATTATTGAATCTTGAAGATCAATTCTATTATTACCATCAATATCGCAGAAATAATTGTTTCTTGAAAGTCTGTTCATTAAAAACAATATTTCTTCAAAACCAATACGCCCATCTGAACTTATCTCAGAATCATAATTTGCTTTATTATCTATTCCAGCAATAATTTTTAAGCCTGAAATAATATCATGTAAATCTATCATCTTGCTATCATCAATATCCGCAGTATCATTATCAAATATTGTGATATAAATTTCTCCAGGAATATAAGTTTCTGATTCTGCTTTAACTTTAACATATTGGATACTTTGTATAATTGAATCGTCTTCAATATACAAATCAAAATATGTACAGGTGTATCCTTTATTTATTTGAACTAATTTTTGAATTGTTACCAAATCCGATTCTACAGCAAAATTTATTTCAAGATTATAATCTAAAATAGCCGGTACAAATGCCATTCCTTGATTTTTCAACAATCCCATACCTTCATTTACTGAGTTAGGAAGTTGAATAGAAATGATTTTAGGTTCGTTATCTTTTATCAAAATTTGAGAGGCAAAAGGCTTCCAATCTGCAGATGCACCTGCAGTAATATAAATTACTTTGTCTTTTTCTAATATAGGATTAACAATATCGTCAATAATAGTCAGGTTAAAATGAACTAATTTTTCATTTAGAGGGATTGTAACTTTTTGTGATGGAATGATATTGTCATTGCTGGTTGTTAATTCAATTTCTAAAGGCTCATGTATTAATTTTCCCGGTATTGACAAATAACCCACATGCACATTTCCGCTATTTTCATAAACCTCAGAAACTATCATATTAATTTCTATTTCTTTTTCTTCATTATCTACTACTGTAATCTGAGCAGTATCAGAAATCCAGCCTGGAGAATTCGCATAGATATTTACAACATTATCACCTATTAATGGATTTTCAATATCATCTATTATTGTAAGGTTAAAAGGAACTGATTTTTCATTTTGAGGAATTGTAATTTTTTGGGAAGCAATAATATTATCATTGTTAGTTGTTAATTCAATTTCTAAAGGCTCATGTATTAATTTTCCCGGTATTGACAATAAACCTCCTTTTACACTTCCAATATTTTCATAAACCTCAGAAATTGTCATGTTGATTGTTATTTCTTTTTCTTCATTGTCAATTACTCTAATTTGAGCATTATCAGAAATGCATCCTGGAGATTCTGCATAAATAAATATGATATTATCACCAATTAATGGATTTTCAATATCGTCTATTATTGTAAGGCTAAAAGGAACTGACTTCTCATTTTGAGGAATTGTAATTATTTGCGATGGAATAATATCATAATTGCTAGTTGATATTTCAATTTCTAATGTCTGATTTATTAATTTTCCTGGAATTGACAAAAAACCCGCATTTACTCTTCCTGTATTTTCATAAACCTTAGAAACTATCATATTAATTTTTATTTCTTTTTCTTCACTGTCTATTACTTTAATCTGACTAGTATCAGAAATCCAACCCTGAGAATTAGCATAAATAGATACAATACGATCACCTATTAATGGATTTTCAATATCATCAATTATTGTAAGGTTAAAAGGAACTGATTTTTCATTTATAGGAATTGTAATTTTTTGCGATGGAATGACATTTTCATTGCTGGTTGTTAATTCAATTTCTAAACTCTCGTGTATTAATTTTCCTGGAATTGATAAAAAACCTCCATATACTATTCCACTATTTTCATAGATTTCAGAAACTATCATATTAATTTTTATTTCTTTTTTTTCATTGTCTATTACATTAATTTGAGTAGTATCAGAAATCCATCCTGGAGAATTTACATAAATATATACAATATTATCACCTATTAATGGATTTTTAATATCATCTATTATAGTAAGGTTAAAAGGAACTGATTTTTCATTTATAGGAATTGTAATTTTTTGAGAAGCAATAAGATTATTATTATTAGTGTTTAACTCAAGTTCTAATGGCTCATGTATTAATATTCCTGGTATTGACAACAAACCTCCATATACACTTCCACTATTTTCATAAATCTCAGAAATTTTCATATTGAATTTGATTTCTTTTTCTTCGTTGTCTATTACTTTAATCTGAACAGTATCAGAAATCCATCCTGGAGAATTTGCATAAATAGATACAATATTATCACCTATTAATGGATTTTCTATATCATCAATTATTGTAAGGTTAAAAGGAACTGATTTCTCATTTTGAGGAATTGTAATTTTTTGAGATGGAATGATATTTTCATTATTAGTTGTTAATTCAATTTCTAAAGGCTCATATATTAATTTTCCTGGAATTTGCAAAACACCGCCATATACACTTCCAATATTTTCATAGACCTCAGAAGCTTTCATATTAATTTTTATTTCTTTTGCTTCATTGTCTATAACTTTCATCTGTGTAGTATCAGAAATCCATCCAGGAGAATTTGCATAAATAGATACGATATTATCACCTATTAATGGATTTGCCTTATCATCAATTATTGTAAGATTAAAAGGAACTGATTTTTCATTTATAGGAATTGTAATTTTTTGAGATGGAATGATATTTTCATTGATAGTTGTTAATTCAATTTCTAATGGGTCATGTATTAATTTTCCTGTAATTGACAATAGACCTCCATAAACTATTCCAGTATTTTCATAGACCTCAGAAACTTTCATATTAATTGTTATTTTTTTTTCTTCGTTGTCTATTATTTTAATCTGAATATTATCAGAAGTCCATCCAGGAGAATTTGCATAAATAGATACAATATTATCACCTATTAATGGATTTGCAATATCATCAATTATTGTAAGATTAAAAGGAGTTAATTTTTCATTTATAGGAATTGTAATTTTTTGAGAAACAATGATATTATTGTTGTTAGAGTTCAATTCTATTTCTAAAGGATCATATATTAATACTCCTGGGACTGATAAAAAACCACCATTAACTATTTCGCTATTTTCATAAAACTCAAAAACGTCCATATTGATTGTTATTTTTTTTTCTTCGCTGTCAATTACTTTAATCTGGATATTATCAGAAATCCATCCTGGAGAATTTGCATAAATTGATACAATATGATCACCTATTAATGGATTTTCAATATCATCAAATATCGTCAGATTAAAAGAAACTGATTTTTCATTAAGGGGAATTGTAATTTTTTGAGAAGCAATGATATTATTATTGTTAGAGTTTAATTCTATTTCTAATGGATCATGTATTAATTTTCCTGTTATTGACAACATACCTCCATATTCACTTCCAATATTTTCATAGACCTCAGTTTCTTTCATCTCAATTGTTATTTGTTTTTCTTCGTTGTCCATTACTTTAATCTGTGCAGTATCAGAAATCCATCCCGGAGAATTTGCAAAAATTGATACGATATTATCACCTATTAATGGATTTGTAATATCATCAATTATTGTAAGGTTAAAAGGAACTGATTTTTCATTTTGAGGAATTGTAATTTTTTGCGATGGAATGATATTCTCATTGCTTGTTGTTAATGTAATATCTAAACTCTCATGCATTAATTTTCCAGGAACTGACAAAGAATATCCATGAACTATTCCAGCATTTTCATATACCTCAGTAAGTATCATATTAATTTTGATTTCTTTTTTTTCATCATCTATCACTTTAATCTGAGTAGTATCAGAAATCCATCCTGGTGAATCTGCATAAATATATATAATATTATCACCTATTGATGGATCAACAGTATCATCAATTATTGTCAAATTAAAAGGAACTGATTTTTCATTAATTGGAATTGTAATTTTTTGAGATGGAATGATAATATCTTTGCTGGTTGTTAATTCAATTTCTAATTTCTCATGTATTAATTTTCCAGGAACTGACAAAGAATATCCTTGAACAATTCCAGCATTTTCATAAACCTCAGAAAGTATCATATTAATTTTTATTTCTTTTTCTTCATTGTCTATTACTTTAATCTGTGCAGTATCAGAAATCCATCCCGGAGAATTAGCATAAATAGACACGATATTATCACCTATTAATGGATTTTCAATATCATCAATTATTGTAAGGTTAAAAGGAACTGATTTTTCATTTATAGGAATTGTAATTTTTTGCGATGGAATGATATTTTCATTGCTGGTTGTTAATTCAATTTCTAATTTCTCATGTATTAATTTTCCAGGAATTGACAAAGAATATCCATGAACTATTCCGGCATTCTCATTTACCTCAGAAAGATTCATATTAATTTTTATTTCTTTTTCTTCATCATCTATCACTTTAATTTGCACAGCATCAGAAACCCATCCTGGTGCATTTGCACAAATAGATACAATATTATCACCTATTAATGGATCATCTGAATCATCAAATATTGTCAGATTAAAAGGAACTGATTTTTCATTTTGAGGAATTGTAATTTTTTGCGATGGAATGATATTCTCATTGCTTGTTGTTAAGGTAATATCTAAACTCTCATTTATTAATTTTCCAGGAACTGACAAAATAACTGGTTTTACACTTCCAACATTTTCACTAAGCTCATAAAATTTATCGACTTTAGTAATAGCAATACCAGATGCTTCACTAATGTAAGCAGTATCGAATATAATACTTAACTCTCTCGGTTCATTATCATTTATGGTTAATGTATATATTCCGCATTCCCATCCAGCAGCAGATGCAGTAATAGCGGCCTGCTGAGGTGATGATGTTATAAGAGGTTCAGAGATATCGTCATATATTTGAATTAAAAAAGAAGTATTAGTATATCCTTGTTCTATTGTAACTTTCAATGGCATTGATATAATATTATCATAGTTTGATTCTAAAAAAATTGTAAGATTCTCATTCAATTCTCCATTTATTGATAACTTTCCAGCACTTTCTAATATTCCAGCTCCTTCATCAATATTACGAATTTCTGTATTATTATCTAACACTTTCAAATCAATTTTTTTTATTTCATTATCAATAAGTCTGATTGTACAAAATCCTGTATACCAGTCAGGATGTGCTGCTTTTATTGATAATGCTCTATCAGCTTCAAAAGAAATATTTTCGTTAATAGTAATCTTAAAAGCTAAAGAAGTTGTACCCTGTATAATAGTTACCTGATCAGGCATTGAGATTTCCGAATTAAGATTAGATGTCAAATCTATGCTAAAATCTTTATTTTGTGGAAATAATATATCGATAGTTAAGGAGACAGACTCCCCTTCTGTTATTGTCTCATTCTCAGTAGATAGTTTAAATTCAGGAAAATGATTAAAAATTATTCCATCATCGCCAACAACAAATAAAATTTCTTCATTATCGTAACCCCATATATCATTCAATGTTTCATCAATAATTTTTTGCCTGATGCAATAATTTTTATTGGTATGGATTATTTCACCTCTTGAAGAAACTGAATATATATTATCTGTATTAAACCCCCATACAGCATTAATATCATCATTTAACGTACAATCCATTTTTAATTCATTTTCTGTTATTGTATAGCTTCGGGATGTTCCATTATCACCAACTTTTTCATTTTCTGTATTTTCTGTTATTGTATAGCTTAGGAATGTTCCATTATCACCAACAATAAAGACATTGTTTAAGCCCCCCCAAATATCATTAAGATTATTATATGTTGTATAAGTTAAAAAGTTCGATTCATTATTTATCAAACTTAATAATTCTCCATTAGTACCAGCTATCAGAATAATATTGTCATTTGTATCGCCATTAGCTGATGTAATAGTCTTTGTGCCGCCTGCAGCTAAAAGAGTTGAAATTGTATTACATTCAACAATATTCCATTGTTTACAAATATTATTTTCAAGTGTACAAGTTAGAATTGTAGCAAGTTCACCTACTGCATAAATAGTATTATTATCGCAATAAATATCATAAAGATTATAGTCAACTCCAGATATCATAGATTCCCATTCGCTGCCATTGCCATTATAATGCAATATAGTTCCATAATCCCCAACAGCAAAAACGTTTTTACTGGAATAACCACATATTGAATTTAAGTCTTCAGTTGTATTGCTTTGCATAGGTGTCCATTTTAATTCTTGTTGATTATCGCGTAATTCATTTTGAGTATAATGAGCTATTGTACCATTTTCACCTACAGTATAAACATCAAGTTCATCACCAGTTGAAAAGCCCCAGACTGAATTCAAATTGTTATCAGTACCGCTTTTCATGATATTCCAATTCATTTCTTCTGCACTTACTATTGAACAAAAAATACAACTTAATAAAATATTGAATATAAATACTATTAGTTTTGTAACCATATTAAAAATATTACTTCCATTTATTATATAAATTTAGTTTTATTAATGAGTTATAAGACACTTTTGAAAAAACAATATAAAAGTAAAAAAAATTTTTGTTACGAATTGCATGTTAAAGGATAAAATTAATGTTCAATTATAATGTCCTTATATTTGGATACAATAAAGAAATATTACCAGCTACAGATTTAGTCATAAAGATTTTGGACT
>Ga0272440_1001190_pt1 | contig 21660 bp, 9 predicted proteins | sample SSMMMBAug17_FD_192440 | JGI IMG/M metagenome (GOLD analysis project Ga0272440, IMG submission 192440) | Marine sediment archaeal communities from Little Sippewissett salt marsh, Falmouth, MA, United States - SSM-MMB-Aug17 | ecosystem: Environmental > Aquatic > Marine > Wetlands > Sediment ...
TTCTATGTACATTTTTTTTAATTTAAATCTTAGTATAATGAGGGGAATGATTCTGCAAGGAAAAGATTTTTTAAAGTGGGGTAATTTATCTGAGCAAAGGCGGGGTATTTTATCTGAGCGCTATAGCATCATTGATGTATTCTTTTTTATGCTTATTTTGATCAATGGCGATAATTTTTAAAGGGAAATATTGATTGACAGATTGGTATATGTTTTCATTTTTATCTGGCGGATATATGGTTAATACTTCTCTTCCAGTGGAATCATAATGAAATTCTTTTTTTGATTGCATTGAAAGATCATGTACATGGAATTCAGATGTCGTTGTATGATAGGGTAAATATTCATAACGAATGGTTCCACGTTGATTAAACCGAATTGCATTTTTTACAATAAATCCATTGCTCCACTCAAAAATTTCAGACAGTTTTCTATCCATACCATCCATATATAAAATACTGTCAAATGTCTCAGATGCCCCAGATTTCTCTAACTGTTTTGTTGTAATGGAATTGGCTGTTATAATATGAGATGAAATCGTAAGATTACCTTTTTCATCATAAACATATAATTTGAAATCGTGAGGGTCGGCCAATTTATAAATAAAACGTTGTGTTGGATTTTCAATCGAATCCCCTGGTTTAATAAGTTGAACAATTCTTCCAAAAGAATCATACTGATAATAGGTCGTATTTCCATTAAAATCTTCACTCCTGGTAATTAATCCAAATCCCGGATGATAGTTAACTGATAGGTGTAGATTTTTTGAAGGATCATTAAAATGAATGATTTCTACTTCAGGATAAGTATGGAATAGTGTGTCATATGTAATAGTCCTTAAATTTCCATTGGGATCTTTAATGCCTGTAATATTACCATATGAATCAAACGCATGTTGTTTGAGATTTAAATAACGATCATCTTTTATCCATGCTTCTACACGTGAAATGTTTCCTTTTTCGATTTCCCCAAAAGATAATCCGATATATGGATCTCCATCATAATAGTATTTTGATTCACTTTCTTTTTGACCACTCGCATTGGTTTTATATTCTTTGATCAATTTACCAATAATCCATTTTTCAACATTGTTGATAAATTCTTTGTAAGTAAAAATCTCGTCACCTTCTATGGATAATGCACCATAATTTTTTTGCTCGCAAATATTCCCATAATCATCATAAAGTTTGGTGATCAGGATTGATTCCGGCGATGTCGTGTTGTCATAAATTAATGTTTGATTTGCAGTATTTCGGGCGAACCTTATTTCGATATCATCAATCCCTTTTACCAGGGTTTTTAGCTCCCATGTATTGATCTCACTGGAAAATATTTGCCCTGATTCTGACGTGAATACTGTTTTTAACAAAACCCCTTTAAGTGCATCTTCTTCTCTGTATAAAACTTGTGATACTTCATCTATTTCATCATCTTTATCATTGTCCACTTGATCAGGGCCACCAGTATGAAAATAATGAATGCTGTGTAAAGTGGGGAAAGATGTATCACCATGTTCAATCACTTTTACCTGCCCGAAACCTCTGAATGTTTTTTCATGATCATCATAATATGCATCTCTATAAATATAATCTTTTACATAGATGTCGTTGCCTGGATTATTATCCAAATCCAAACCAGTTGCTATTTTAACACTGCTGACAACTGAAACTGGAAATGGAATACTTGTTTGCCAGGGATTGTGTTCACTTTTTGCTTGAATATAAAACCAGGTGCTATTTTGGTAAACTATTGTGGTGAGGGCTCCTCTTCCATTATTAATTTCAGTTAAAAGGTTGGTATGAGTTGTTTTTCCAATAAGTTCACCAATATCAATTATTCTCAAGCGTGGTGTGTATGAAGAATCTGCATATATTAAATCGGTAGTGCCATTACCATTTATGTCTGCCCAACGTGTCACCATTGTCGAGCTATAGTTATCAGGCATATCCTTGATAATGCGTTTGTAATCAAAAGAATCAGTACCATAATTCAGCCAATACCAGAGGGAATTGAATTCTGCATCTTCAATAACAAGATCAGAAATTCCATCCCCATTAATGTCTTCAAGTTTAGCCTTTTTGATTTGTTCATCAGTTAATGTTTGGTCTGTTATTGGCATGATAACAGCCTCATCAAAATTGCCATGTCCCATGTTTGCGCAATAAATGACTTGAGTGGCTTTTATTTTAACAACATCATTCATTCGGTCGCCGTTCATATCGGAAAGATGAACTCCGAACTCTGAAAACAAAAAGGGATGATCTTGATATACAGCACCCTGAGTGATAACAGGCTTACTGTATATTCCTCTATCAGTATTAAACCATGTATAATATGCATTTTCAGAACTTTTGATTACATCCATTCGTTTATCAAAATTACAATCTGTTGACTTAACATTGGGATTATTAAATGGGCCTGGTGGCGATGTATGTTGGATACTCATCTGTTGCTGTTGATTCCATGATAGGACACCGGTGTTTAAATAATACATTACACTGCCAAAGGGATCTGTATATACGAGATCAGATATTCCATCGCCATTCATGTCAGCAAGGTGCAACCGATCATCTTTCAAGTTATGATGGACTGAATACAGGTCTTTGCCTAAAATTTCTTGTGGTCCATTCCACACAATCATTCGACCATCTGTTTTTTCTTTACCCCCTGAATTGATATAAGCGACATGAACACCATCAGAGGTTGTGTTCAAAATATCCGGCAGACTATCTGCATTAAGATCAACAATCTCAACTGATGGATTATCCATTACTGCAAAAGGCTCATTGATAGAACCTATAATAGCTTCTTTTGCAGAAATAACATTATCTGGAATACACAGACCATAAGAAAACTTAACAGGTGGAAGATAATTTTTGGCATCAGCAGCAATTTGTGTGACTGCTGATAGCAAAGAAAGATGGGGACTTTTTATGTCGTAATCCAATTTATATTGCCTGATCAAGGCATCTGGCGACTTGTTTTGATTCCAATCACCAACTTGAAGTTTTGATATTTCAATATGCTGTGGAGATAACCCCTCGACACCAATATTTATTTGTTTTAAACGTCTTGTCGTGCGGATTAAAAAACCACTTTTATAATTTTTTCGCTGATCAAGGCGGGATTCATAGGTAAAAAATGCAAAATAGAATAAAGACCAGGGCGGATTTCCCGAGCCATATTGAATTTGTTGGAGATACTTTTGACTGCATTCAGCATTAAAATCAGTATATATATATTGAATGACATTTCCATGAACATCAGTTTTTTGTTCAAAAAGCCATTCAAAAATCCGATTTCCAGACTGATCCTTGATTCTTGCCAATTGGCTTCGGCCATAGATCAGATAACTTCCATTTGTTAAATGAGCAATCCAATAGTCATCAATTTTTTGATATTTAATAAAATTGTTTTCAATTCTTGCTCTGTATGTATGGGGATCAATCTGAATGAGCTCCTCATCATCAGGACCGACATACCTGTCAAGCTCATCATATTCGTCAATTTGGCCATCATGATCATCATCAATAAGGTTTTTTTCATCCACATAACGTGGAATGCCCTTCTCTGTTTGCCTTCTGATACTCCCTGATCCAATGCGCCATCCCATTCCTGTAACGCCATACCCTTTCCCACTGTTATATCTTAATTTCAGGACAGGTGTGTGATCATTAACGCCTCTTGGAAGAATTAAATTCATTTCATAAGATGCCATCCCCGTGCTTTGCATGGGTTGAAAAGAATCTCCAAGACCTTCAATAGAGCCCGGGCCAGTGGGAAGGGAAATAGTATTCGGAGAAACACCATTTTTATCCTGTGCAATGGCTAAGTAAGGCATAATAAGGACGATAACGATAAAAGGTATTATTGTGAAATATTGCATCATTTTTTCTTCCGTGCTCCACCACGATAAGAATATGTTTTAAAAATAAATTTGATGTCAGTAACTGTATCAATAAAGGTATTCAGGCTATCATCTTTGTCTGAACCTAAACTCACACCGGGAATGATAAGCAGCCATTTGCTGTTCCATACAGAGCGACCAATTATTTGTGTATTATTTACAAGTTCATTGCTCCAATTGTCGTTGTCAAGGTGTGCTTTGAAACGTGAATGTTTTTTAATAGCAGTGAAACTGCCTGAAATAGAGTCCATTAATGGAATCCAATCTCTATCCTCAAAATCACGGGGTTGAATATCAAATGGTATAGGGATAACTTGATCAACTATTCTGAATGTTCTCACATCAAATGAGTTGGTATAAGGGACACGTGTAATATCTTCACCTACCGGAATAAAATATACCCTGGGTGTTTCAGCAAGTTTGTTATTATCATAGTTGCTGAACCACAGGCCAACCCCCCTGATTCTTGTAGCAAAAAGCGAAGAATCATAATAAGAGTCTCCTCCAGCAAGGGGCCATCCGAAGAAGTTTAAACCGGATGTGATATTTGTTGTAAATGGGATAACAATTGCGGGTTCATGATCATTTTCAGGAGCAAAGGGGGCGCAATAGCGTCTAAAATCCTTAATATTCCATATATTGTCAACTTTATATGAAATCAGTGTCTCTTTCCATTTTTGACTGGACTTTGCATCTGCTTTAATACGAAACAGTTCTTCTCGAACCGAAAATCGATTGGTTTCAATTTGAGGATTATTAAATCCCATTTTGGGTTTTAAAATGATAAAATTTTGATACAATTGTGCCAGTGTGTCCGAAAGGCCAGTGCCAGTTATGGGAGAACCATTGTTTATTTCACCTATGGTTCTCTGGCTGACAATGTTTGTAAAAAATTGTTCTCCTGCTTTTTCATTTGAATTCAAAAGACAGGAATCATAATCGTAAGCTTTAGCCGTTAAATATGTATATAATGCTGCAAGATCAAACTGTGCGCGATATTTTTGAAGCGCGTCATTCCTGAATATTCGGAATGTCATATCTTTATAGCGGTATTCTCGAATCTGATCGGCCATTTGTTGACGAAATCTTGTTCTGTCTGACAACAGACGTTCCCCTCTTGCAAGGGCTGCCATATATCTTCCTGATGCCTGTTGAATGCTTTCCTGTAGTGTATATAATTCAAGGCGAATAGTTGCTTCACTTCTAATGAGTTGCTCAATTTGTTTTAATTTATGATCAATTGCCTCGGAATGCTTCAAGCTTGTTAAAGTAATATTGCTTTGATTTTGAACCATTTCTTTTGATTGTTGTACAGAAAGTTCCTTTATACTTTCACTTTCAGCCTTTTTAGACATTATTTCACTGACTGCAGTTCCTGCCAGTCGCACAGCAGATCTCATGGTAAAAGAAAAATCTCCAATCACACCATTCGCTAACCCCCCAATAAATCCCAAATTTTGAGGAAAGCCTTCTGCAACGGCATTGGCAACTATGGTTGCCAATCGTCCTTGTGTATTAAAATCCATTTGTCTTTGTCTGGCTTTGGAGATTTCATTATTTAAATTCATTTGTTCTTTTTTTTCTCCTTGCAAAATACTCATTTCAATTGTGTTGCTCTCAAATTGTGTTGTCAAAAGATTGGTTTCGTCTTCGATTTGGGATATTAAATTATTGTATTCAATCAATGCTTTTTCAAATCTGGCCTTTGTTTTAATAAGTTCAGAAATTGACTGCTGTATTTCACCCTGCACCTTTCGTTTACCTGACCAATCATGAGGTTTAATCAATCCAAAACCTTCTGTGGAAATATGAAATTTGACTTCTTTTGTTTGTTTTGTCAGTCCTCCCTCAGGGTCAATGTCAACATGATCAGTTTCAAGAATGATAAACTCACGAATTTTTGGCATTTGTTCATGGTTTAATAGTGATGGGTCCACATAAGCAAAATGATAGATATCCGGGCCATTATATCCAGCCGGATAGGTGCATCCTGGCCCAAGATCATCAGGATAAGGTAATCCAAAAATTTCAATCAGACGATTATTAAAATCCGCTTCCCTGTCTTTCATATTATTATTAAAATCCTCAACACTATCCTGATTTTCTCTGAGTCGTTGGGTATGTTTATTGGCATGATCAAATACTGAAAGGGCAATATTAATGATCTTGATGGTTCGTTCATAAATTTGTTCAAAAAAAGTTTTTTGATTGTCAATATCTGTGGGAGATATATCAAAGGGGATGGCATTTTTGTCTATGCCCAATGGGTTTAAACCAATGTTTGCTTTATCAACTTCTGCCTGAATTTCCATAAGTCGGCTGGCAATTACTGAAATTTCAGTAATGGAATGCCGATCAATTTTTTTAATTCCAGTATGTTCAGGATTTGTATCATTTTCCGGAAGAATAGCATTCGCTACAACCCAATCAAAATAAGCGCCTTGACCGACTCTCTCTACCCATTCAGAAAACCCCCAGGAGCGGTCATTGTCATTATCTTTATAACCTTGCCACTGACCATTTGGGTCGTCAACATATCTATTTCTGTAAGTCATATTAACAATTTCACCACCAGTTCTGGCTTTTGCTGCTGCTGCAACAACAAATGTGCGCTCATCCAGATAATCCACTGATACCGGAGCTCCGCCAACCAGATATTCTTCGGTATATGGTATCCATGTATAGTTGGGATGTCTGAGCAGTTCATAATATGCCTTAATGGCACTCAGGTAATATCCCCATGCATCTCCATGACCCTGTGGGTACATTTTTTTTGCATCGTCCTCTGATTCTACTGCATAATTCATTACATACGCTGTTTGTCCATCATTTCCTGTAAAATTCCATATTAACCGATTGTATATGGGACGCAATCCAATATCTGGGTTTCGAGTATTATCACGTCCTCTAAGCAATTCCAGTTCTTCTTGAAGTAATGAATCGACCTGATTTTGAAAGCAAAAAAGTGATGGCGCAGATGTCACATTTTCGCTTTTTGTCGTAAAGCCAATGGTTGGATCACAAGCGTCGCCATAAGCTTCATTTCCTAATAACATATAAAGATTTGAAATCCGGCTTGCCGCAAAAAGTATTGCATTATTGGCAACAGATGAATTAATACTTGGTGTACCATCAATACTCATCTTTTTAGCGAGATTAAGAAGGGTTTCATAGCACTCAATCAGACCAATGGATTTTAAGTATTCTGAATCATTACTCAGAGCAATATTTCCTTCATACCTTGGTCCTGCTTGTTGAATCATACTGACATATGTTCCGATTTCTCCTTCAGGTGAGTGAAATTTTTTATAACGCTCTTCAAAGGGATTGATAGCCCTTGTGACTCTTTTTATCCAATTTTCATACAACATAGGTGGTGACCAGGCACTCCAGTCATTGGGTGAACCACATCGCTTATATCCCCTGTAGCGACAGGTTATCCATTTATCTTCAAGCACTTGTACACCGGAAGCTTCAATGGTGAATTCATGAATACCCAGCCCTTTGCTTTCAGATACAAGGGTCTGCCAGCGATCTGGATTGATATCTGGCAATTCGGGATTTTCTATATCTATTGAATATTTCCATTCAAATATAACTTGATCTGATTCACCTGCAAAGTCTCCAGGGTAAATAAACGTTTGGCGGGCATCAAAAATATTTTCAGGTTCAAGAAGTTTTAACATGCCTGTATATAAAGAAGCACAGCTTACTGATATGACTTCAAGAGTAACTGGGGTACCCTGACATAAGTCTTTATCATTATTAAATGCCAGTGTAACATAACCATTTCCACCAGTCAGAGCAGCGGCTGTCAGGATTTTAAATACCGATGATCCTGTAATTTTAGTTTTTCCATTAATTGATTCTCTGGTTTTTTTATAAAGATTGGTTACTGCATTTTGAAAAGCGGGATCATCAAGACCTTCATCAATCTGTTTTATGGCATTCATTTCGTTAATAGTCATGATATTAAGTTGCAATAACGCATCGCCAACCCCAGAATCATCATAAATGCCTTTGAAAATTAACTGTTGATCAGAATAATTATACAACACACGATGAAATAAGTGAGGGGGTAGATCTTTTATTTTAACAGTACTACTGCCAATTTCTTCGGTTTTGACTTCTTCTGGCAATTTAATCAGATCAACAGATCGTTCAGATAATACTTCCATTAACTTGACACTGTTACCTGAAGCATCATAAATAATTTCAACACTGGTCTGATTTCGAATATCTGGAAGTCCACTCTTAGGTTCAATCAATGTTTCTCCCACATGGAGTACTGGTGCATCTGGCCAGGAGATAGTATAATGAATATCTACCGGTGTGCCGGTATTTTGATCTAACCAGGGAATACAGTCGCCAGAGGTTTTGTTGTCATCCGCATAATAAAATCCATCTTGAAGAGGATAATAAAATCGAATAATACCTGAACCATCTTTTTTGGCATATAAGTTGTTGCCACTATAATCCTCCCACCAGACATCACTGGGGAGGCTGCGGGATTCATCACATTTTATTAAAAAAGTGCTGATCGGATAGGGCGCCTGGACCAGATTGCCTGCATATCCTGTATAATGAAAGGGATATGCTGCTGTTTCATCAATTACCTGATAACCAGTAAATTCCCATTGATTGTTTTTTTCAGGGTTTTGATATTTTATAACAACGTGTGGTTTTGATGTCTGTTCTGTGTTTAAATCATTTCTCAGGGCATAAACAGTGTCACCAATAACAAGCGCATGCTCTTCATTTGGGTTATATCCTGGTTTTTCAATTTCTGGTTGTTTGTATATACTGATTGTATTTTTTCCAACAAACCGGTTTTCAGTACCTTTCATACTGGCAATGATAATATCTCTATCAGGCAGCTCGGGTTGATATTGAATGGGATAGTATGGCCAGCAAACATCAGTAACACCTTTTTGATACCATACGATAACAAGATCGTCTTCAGTTGTCGCGGGATTATAATCCAGATGCACCGGCACAATAGGTCCGAGACGTTCCGAACGATTATAACCATCAAAAGGTTCCTGGTCCTTAGTATTTGGCGCGTAAGTGGCGTATTCATTAAAAATAAAACCATTTTTGCAGGCATAATCATGAGATGATGATGTAATCACATCACCAATACTTTGCGATGTTTCAGTAAAAATGTCTTTCCAATATACTGTCTTGACAACTTCAAATTGAAGATCACTTTTTTCTATACTGCCTGTCCAGTAAAGTAGAACACTTTTGCCTTCCATGTTGGTTTTAAATAAATCTGCATAAATGGAAAGAGTGTTTTCATCAATTGTTGAGTATTTTAATTGAACGTTTTGATACGTACTGTTTTTTGGAAGAAGTTCCACTGGTGCTGATCCAGCAACATGAACTTGAGGATCATCCGGCCAAATACTATTGCCTTCAACAGAAATACAATAGCCATTTTTATCAAACCAGGTTATAAAGGTTGTTTTTTCAACAGTTTCGAATTCTTCAGTTGTTGGTCTTATGCTGTAAAGTTTGTTTCGATACCAAAAAAAATAATCTTCAAAACCTTCAAGAGGTTCGGGTTCTTTTGTAATATCGGCACCATCAGGTGGTTTAATTTCCTTACCGACAATCCATGCCTCAATGCCATCCTTTATGGTAATTGTTGTATCAGAGATTTTAAACTGATTGGGATCATCAGCCATTTCAACTCTCGCGCGCCAGGTACCTTGTTGCATCAGTTTGGATGTAAATGCATATTCATATTGTTCTTTTCCTGGCGGATATCGTTCAGGAATAGTTAACGTCTCCAAAATAATGCTTTCGCCATTATGGCCATGCAACATGATATCTACATTATAGGTATCGGGTTGACTGATTCGAACATCATGTTCTGGAAAAGGAGCATTATGTGTCCAGAAAATGGAACATTCATAATCAACAGCCACGCGAACACATTCAAGGTCTACTGAATGAAATGCGTTAATCCCTACATCTGATTGACTGCTATAGTTTCCAGAAAATTCATAAGCCCCAATATCAAAGTTATTGCTAGTATTATTATTTCCTGTTGTGGAAATTCCATCAATTGGGCGAATTGATCCGCGTACATCTGAATACATATCTTTGATTTGTTTGCCTGTGTCAATACAAGGAGAATCTGATTTTAATCGAAAGTCATTGTTTTCATAGTCAATAAATAATGGATCGGTATCTATATTAAACCCCTCATCAGAACCTAAAATATTGTCCCAAGCGCCACTGCCTCCTGAATTTTTGATATTGGAACAACTGATAATGGGTGTACTGTTATCATTAAATATTTCGTTTTGATTGTTCCAGAATATTGCGTTGATAATTATTGAAGCACTGTCTTTGTTAAATAGGGCACCTCCATTTAGCAAGGCAGTATTTTTAACAAATGTTGTATTGAATATCTGAGGTGAGCTTACGTTGTTAAAAATGCCGGCGCCATTGTTGGCTTGATTGTCATAGAAGATGCAATTTTGAATAACAGGGGCTGCATTTGTATCATTAAAAATGGCTCCGCCATTGGTAAATGCCAGATTATTATAAAATAGATTATTAGAAATTATTGGATTTGCGTTAAGTTCATTATAAATAGCACCGCCATTGGTATTGGAAATATTATCATTGAATGTGCAGTATGTGATTGTTGGTCGTGAGCTGTTATCAATGTATATAGAGCCACCGCGCCAGGTAATATTTTTTGAGAAAGTGCAATTGCTAATAATTGGTGATGATGCACGGTTGTAGATTGCTGCGCCATCTTCAGATGCACTGTTTCCTTCAAATGTGCAGTTAGTAATGACAGGCTTTGAAGTTTTGATATATATTGCTCCGCCTTTAAGGGCATTGGCATTTTTGATTACAAATCCATTTATTGTTGATAGTGAGTTAACTATAAAGAAAGGTTTTGTATTCTCTGCGACTACTTTATTAGTTATGCATATGATCATGAAACAGTATAATGTAATGGAATATGCTTTTCTAATTTTTATCATAATACCTCCGGCTTTGAAAAAAAATATATATCCATTCTTTTTTCTACCATAACAGAAAGATATATTTATTTGGGTTCTTGACATGTATCATTTCTGCAGCAAAGTACTCCTCTGCATTCAGTGTTTCCATAATTACAAAACACCGCTTCTGGATTAACTATGGAATTTGCGGTTGTCCATTTGTGTGAGCAATAACCATTTGAACAACTTGAAATTTCAGTTTTATCTCTATGGATACAACTGCGTTTCCTCCTACAAGTAGTACACTCCCACTCACCATATATTGTTACTCCACAATCTAACTTCATTTTTGATTCTGTGCTTCTAAAGCACTGTCCACTTGAACAACCTTGTTTAACAAATAAACCATATTGATCACCATTTTGACAATAAGGTTCACCTTCAAACCCTTCGAATTCATTACATTCCTCTCTTTGTATTTGCTCAAGTTTAGAATAACAAGTGCCTCCCGAACAACCTCTTTTTATATAGTTTCCATACACATCATTTTGATAACAGTATGAAGTTCCGTCAAATCCATCAAAATAATTACAATTATTTATTTTAACCGCTTCAATATGTTCATAACAAATTCCATTAGAACAACCTCGTTTTACAAAGTTTCTATACACATCATTATTTTGACAGAAATTTTCGCCCACATATCCTTCAAAATTATTACATTCTTTTTGTTTTATAGGTTCAGTATTTTTATAACATTTATCACCTGAACATCCTCGTGTTGTATATTTTTTATATACATCATTATCATAACAATAATTATTACCGTCAAAGCCGCTGTTTCCGCATTCATTATACTTATCTTCTCTGTTTCCACAGGAATCATACCAATAAACATCATTCTGATAACAAGCTTTACTGTCTCTGTTGAATACATCAAACATTGCATGAATTGTATGATTACGATCAACATTTGTGAAAGAATATGAATTTTCCACTGTAATTGAGTAACCATCTATTTGAAGAATTTGAATATGATAACAATCTTTTTCAGGTGAAATAGAAAATGACTGACTCTCACCATATTCCAATTTAACAATAGTATTGGGCGAAATCAATCCATGTGCCCCTGCCGAAGGTTGGATTGTATAAGTATTCACATTAAACTCAGTTTCAATTGTATGATTTGATGACACATCTTCGAAAGTATGCGAATATAAAAATATATTATCATTTTCAGTTTCAGAGTTATCTTGTATTTTTAGTTCACCATCTACAATTACTTTATCAATATGGTAGCCTTTATTCGTTTGAATAATAAAATTTTGATTTTCACCATCTATAACTGAAACAGCTCCTGTTGGCGTAATACTACCCTTGGGACCAGCTTTTGCAATAATGGTGGGATTTCTATAAAGTATCGTTTGATTGATTTCCAAATCTCTTTCATCTATCTGGTTTTCATTTCCCGCAAAACCGCCATACAAAATAATTTTTTTAGATAGCTCAATCGTATTTGATATATTGTATTTTCCAGCCTTGACCCAAATTTCATCATTTTCAGCAGCAGAAGTAAGCGCAGTTTGTATATCGCATGCAGCAGTAGACCAAGATGTATAAGGCTCATCCTGGTTGGCACAATTTTCTGAGTCAACAAAAAAGACTGTTGCCTTTGCAACAGTGGGGATAAAACTTAATAGTATAAATAAAGAGAATATTGTTTTCATTTATATTTGCTCCCATGTTTTCAAAAAATTTATTTTGTATAGACTGTTTATTCAATTAATTCTCCGATATCAGAAACCTTATGCACTCGAAAAATGCCTTCAACATAAAGCACATTTTTATGTAAACCATGAATTTCCTCAAAATATTTCCCCCCCATGTCCTTGTCTCCCCAGCCTGCAAGAGACAGATCTAAATTTGTTGGATCTGTATCGGTTAATTCAAGTGTTATAATTCTTTTAATGTCATATCCTGTTGTATGATCAGGATTATATTTGTGTTTAAATGGATTTAATGGATCAGTTGCACTGGTGACTAAAAAACAGGAAAGAGTATTTCCTGAAAGAAATGTGCCTTCCATAAGTAAAGGTTCGGGAAAGCTGAAGACTGAAGAGCTAATTCTTCGGCCAAAGAATCGACCATCTCTTAATGCTACACCTGTGTATTTAGAAAGCTTTTTTACGTTTGTGATAAGGACAAATTTTCCTTCTTCATCATTATCTTCACCTTTGTCCCACATTTGAATAACTTCTTTGAGTAGTTTGACTTTGCCATTAATATCCACATGAATAATAATACGAAAAGTTAGTTCTGAAGCTGTTGGCACAGGCTTATCGGGTTGATCAAAGTTTATGGGATTATTAACCTTATTAATCTCAACTGTGCCTTCCCACAGACCTGATTTATCTGTTTTATTAATCAGGGTTGCGGGGATAAGAATTTTTAAACCTGAATCAGTCAATATTTGTAGCATAGATTCATAGTGTCCTGGTGTTTTCAAAGATGCTCTGCGCACTGCCAGTCGAATAGTTTTAGATTCACCTTGTTCATATGTTTGCGACATAATCTCATTAAAATTTTTCCAGCCAGCACTGATGAGAACATCTTTAGATTCACTTTTTACAGAACTTCTTTTTACAGTAGTAGTATCGGAACCTTCACTCCAGGCAGCACTTCCAGAAGGTAGTGGGCTCCATCTTGAAAAAGGAATTTTGATATCTGCAGATTCTTTTGTTGATTTCAAGATTTCTAAAGACAATTCAGAAACCTTTTCCGACACATTTTGAATTTTAATTGATTGTTCAACCTGAGTATCTCCATAATCCAGTCCATTCCCTTGCATAACTTCAATCTTCACAGGTCCAACATAATTTGATTCACCTTCACAGTGTATCCAGTATGCTGTGCCTTTATTGATTCGTGTTGCTTTTGTATTTTGAATTTTTTCCCAGATACTGTTTTCATTTAAATAATAAATTTCAGGATTATCATTTCCATGCGCGGAAGATGGTGAAAAAAAATCCGAAAAAAAAGGTCCCTGATCAGGAATAACATGAAATCCCACCAGGTTTACAGAATCAGGTTTCCAGTTAATATTTGGCAGACAAGGTCTTCCAGTTAATGACAGTTCAATTGTTTGATTACCTTCAATTTGAATTAAATAGGCGTGTTCCCCTAACAATGAAAAAAGATTGGTTTTATATGAATAAGGCTTATCAGGCGGATACCATGTCAGCCATTGTGGATGCTCAGGAATAAGTTCGTCAGGATTTTTTATATATTCAACTGCTGTTGTCTTTGGATTCCATGCCCAAACACTGGCAATCGGTAGATTCTCAAAAATTTCATTACAATTATTGTTTTGTGGGTTAAGCTCAAGAAACACTGAATTCCAGCCTGGAGTCAGTGTAATTATTTGCTGTGTTGTTTGGGCAAATAGCTTCGCTCCAAATGATAAAAAATATATGGCACTAACGAATGCATATAAATATTTCTTTTTTGACGTCATTTTTGATTCCTTTAATATTTTATACAATTCATGATTTTGGGACAGATCATACATTTCTTATGGTCTTTGGATTAAAAATTCGAAAAACAATAAATCATTCATTCCATAAGTCAGGAATTTTTTGTTAACAAAATAAAATAGTCAAACAGTCGATTTGGTTAAAACTAAAACAATTGTATTTATGCAATTAACCAATTTACTTGTTGTGTTTATTTTGAAGTGATCTTTATTTTTTGCATTATATCTGGTACACTGTTTAAAATAAGAATGTATCTATAAATTCGGTTCTGTTTAAATCTTTTTTGATCTTCCATACAGGATGGGCAATATTTTTTATTTATTAATTTTTTGCCTTTGCATAATGGACAATTTTTCGTTATTTCTAATATTGTGTGCGCTATATCCCGCTCTTCTAATAAATTTTTAAGTTCTTCATATAGTAATTTAAGAGCAACTTTTTCTGTAGTAATCTCTATTAAATCTTTCAATAATTGCAATTGGCTGTTTTGTATTTTCATATATTTTTGTCTTTTTTATTTATAATTCAGTACGTTCATTTTTCATGAAACTTATATTATTTTTTTAGTATTTTTTTCAAGTGCTATAATAGGGTTTTTTGAGGGTATTTTAAGGATATTACTATGTCTAAATATAAAGAACCAAGAGATGAGATAGCAGGTGTCAGGTTTGAAATAGCCAGAAACATTTTCGGATTCAGTTATGAGTCTCTAATACAAAATCCAAGGTGGGAAAAAATAGTTAATTACTATGAAATAAAATTAATTAGAAAATGGAAAAATGAAGGTATGCCTGTTAAAAAGATTGCGCCAGTAGCATATTTTTTTGGAATTAATGGTTATTATTTCTCAGATCCACATGAAGAACGTACATTCCAAAAAAAACTCTACGAAATAAAAAACTACATATTAAATAATAATGGTCACTATCCAACAGAGTCATTAAATATGCCTTTATCACAAATACAACCCATAGCAGAAGATATTGTTGAATCATTATATCAAAAATTAAATCAAAGATATGTAATGGAAAGCTGTGTTCTTGTGGAGAAAAATATTTATGTTGATATTTATTGGCATGACTCAGGATTAACACATAAAGATGCTATTGGTTTAAAACAAAAATTAGAAAATTACTATCTGTGTAACGTTTATAAACATCGTAATCCAGAACCACCTGACTCTATTTTTATAGGGGCTCTCATTGGCGCCAGTGAAGCAGGATTCATTATACCATTAATACCTTATGACATTAAATATATTTTTAAACCTGACTATTGCGAATTTCAAGGAGGTGATTCATCAGGTTTAAAAATAGGATTAGGTTACATATCAAGCCATAACGAAAAATATCGTGACAAAAAATCTGAACCTGTAAAAATAACCAGTAAAGAACTTCAATATTTAACAGAACCAAAAATTTCAAATACTGAATTTCAAAAGAGGTTAGCACATATTACACTGAAAAATCAAGAAAAATAGTCATCGTTCAATTAAGTTATCTACGTAGTAACCAGCAATTTTCTGCTGAAGTATCGGAAATAATGTGTTTCATTGTTATTTTTCTATATCCAAATGAAACACGTTCAACAAACTCAGAAAAATTTTGTTTAAATGGTTGTATATCCATATCTATATTTGATACAAACGCATCGTTCAGTATTATTTTATAATAACATTCTTCACTTCCGTCAGTCATTCGAAAAAAAGAGATTTCACATTCTAATCTTTCACGAAAACATAGTGCTTTAAACAAAAGGGGTGAAGCACTATCTATAGGTTTAATAATTGTTAATGGGTTATGAACAACATGCCCTGAAGGAAACTTATCTTTGGGATCAGTGGGTATAATAATATTGTGATTATAGCCAAACACGCTACATTCATTTAAGTGGCTTTCAATATTTTTTTCACCTAAACTACAACTGCTATTAGCTTTTTCACTAAGAACAACGCCACTATGTATACTCTCTATTTTAATAAAAATTGATTTATTTGTATTGTGAAACATTTTTTATTAAGTCTTTTCGAATCTGAAATATGTAATTGTGCACTAAACACCAAGTTTACGATTATATAACGCCCCAACATTTAACCGATTATGTGTTGCTCTGTATCTGCCCCAAAGCGTTTGGGTCGTTGACCAAATTACATCATTTTGACTCAACGCACTTGAGTGAAATATTTATACAAGTATTGGCTCAAGATATAAATTATTAATTGACTCTGTCTTAAATTTTGCACGATCATATTCCTCAATTTTAAATTGTAGATCATTTGCCTAACTTTACATTGTTTTTTTTTTGCACTTTTAGTAGTGTGGGATGAACATTAGTTTCTTTTTTATCAATAATTATGCCGATAGTATTGTTGCTAAGTGTGCGGATCTGCGACCTTATTTTCGTTTCTGATATTTAATCGGTTTCTTTCTTGCTCAGTGTTTTGCTCCAATGCACTTATGTTAATGTCTGGTATTTAAGCGATTGCGTGCCTACTCAACTGTTTGCTCCAACACACTTATGTTAATGTCTGGTATAAGCCGTTTATGGTCTTGCTCATCGTACTGCCTCAACGCACTTGGATCAGTTACAGTAATTTTACCGATTATGTTTTGCTCAGCGTTTCATCCTAACGCACTTTTTATAAAGTCTGAAATTTAACCAATTGTGTTGAGGCTAAGCATGTTACCCAACGCACTTAGGTTAATGTCCTGACTTTAAACAGATTGCATGGATGCTCAGCAAACTGTCCCATCATAGCCCATCAGTTAATCAGACGAATCAGAAGTTCTTCTTCATTGAAATTATTTACAATGACCGGGTGCTTGGATTCTCAGTTTAGCCTCATTTGAAAAATATTGTAAAACAAACATAAAAGCAATAAATAAATTTTGTTACTGCACCCTAAGCCCCAAGTTTACGAAGATAATGTAGGAAATCACCGGCAAACAATGGCGCGTCTCTTGCGTATGCAAGAGGCGTGACATTGTTTGTCCGGCGAATTGAAGTGTTGTACGGCAAAGGGCTTGGGGATGAAAATTTTACTTTACTACGAGAAGAAATCGTCTTGATGCTATCCTCATATATGGACGTTATGCGGTAGCATCAAGACGATTTCTTCTCGTAGCATAAAAATGAAGAATTTTCAACCCCCAGTCCTTTGTCCGCTGCAACTAGTAGCTCTATAGTTTCTGCATATCTTTTAATGACAGATCTGCATATCATTCAACTGTATATCACAAAAATATCATTTTGTAATGAAATGATTAAATGTAAATCCGAGACATAATTCTGCTAAACTGTATATCATTCAAATTTGAATGATATACAGAAACTGGATAATAAAATCTTTTTTCGATATTTGGTTGTTGTTAGAGACTACATAAGTTGCTATTTGGCCACTCAGTATCTTCTGCTTGTTGACCCCACGAGCTTTCTTTGGTTTCAGTGATTAAAAATGTCGCGTGATGGCTCAGCAATCATCTCCTTGGACTTTGGTCTATGTCAGTAATATAAAGTGCTTCTTGATTGCTTGCTTGGCTGAGGTCTTCATGAACTTTGGTTGACGTCAGAGATTCAAACTGTCGCTTAGCTATTCAGTAGTGATCAACACGGCCTTTGCTCAATGTCAGTGATTTAAATTGTTCATACGTTTCGCTCATCTGCCGATTTCAGTGGATTCTGCTCATTGCTTAGTATTTTGTTGAATTTCAGATCAATAACCGCTGTCAGTGGGTTTCAAAATAGTCCTTTTAAAATTAGTCTACAATCAAAATTTTAATACAATCTATATTTTGTTACATAATCTGAACGTACAAAATTTGGAGGATAACGTTGAAAATAAGCGGGTTCATTCCGCTTGATTGTTTTGTTATAATAGATAAACTATTTATTGATGCTTAAAATACTGGTGTAATTAGGTTTAGCTATTAAGTTGATGTACGAAGTTCAACCAATTGCTTGGCTGCTCAGACTTTGAGCCAACGATCTTAGGTGCATATCTGACATTTGATCAATTGCGTTATATCTCAGACGCGACTATACGCGATTTTTTTGGGAATTTAAATTTAAACCGGTTTCGTGATTTCTCCGACAAATATAGTGTTACATATTTTTATGTTTACAAATATTCGGGTTTCGACCGAATATTTCGCCAACCCTTGATATCGAGCACGAAAATACTTTTTTATAAGAGTTCAGAGTTCAGAGTTCAAGAGTTCAGAGTTCATAATATTTTTTCATAAGAGTTCAGAGTTCAGTCTTAGATTTACAGATTGAAACCCTGTCAAAACTTTAGGATTAACGTTAGGAGTCAGTCATATTTCGTTAACATTGTTTCTAATTCATAAAGTAAGTAATTTAGGCTTTCATTGTTAACACTTTTAATATCTTGAATAAGATTCGAATCTTTTGGATTAATGAAATCATTCTTATTAAAAATAATATTTTGAGATGTATTATATTTTTTATATAACTCTGGTTTGTGTAATATTGCTAATAATGAAATTTTTATTACTAAAATTGAAAAGTAATCAATTTTATAACTAAATGATAGTCTACTTCTTTCAGGATGTTGATATGCTGATTTACCTATACCTTTTGGAGGGTAATTATTCAATGAATTTAAATAGATATCATCGTAATCAATTAGTATAATAGTATTTTTATTAGAAACAATAATATTGTCATGGCATAAATCACCATGTATAATATTATTTGTTTTGAGAAATTGTTGAAGATTATCAAGCTGGATTAATAAATTATTAATGTTTTCATAATTTTGATTACAAGCTAAGGATATGTAAGAGCCTAAAGTTTGGCCTTCTACCCAATCCATAAGTAATATTGGGTATGCTTCAGCTTTTGTATGCTTTGAAAAAACAATTAGTTCATTGTCTAAATATTCGAACGTAGCAAAATACCTGCTGTTTAATTTTTTCATAAATTCAGCTAAATTTAAATATCGATTCATTCTATAGTCTTCATTTTTACAAAAACATTTAATAGCATAGTAATTATTAGTACGAGTATTTATTACTTTAAAAACAACTGAAAAATTGCCAACAAATATTTTGGGCCTATTACTACTAAAATTTTCTCTTATATAATCGATATTTTTTAACGACAATAAATTTTGACTAGTATTCATAATTGAATATATATAATTAGAGATTGAAGGATACATTCTTTGTTTTCCAAATTAAAATTTTTTCATACATATTATATTATATTTGATACTCACAAGTGCCCCTTCTCATAAGTTTTGTTCGAAAGAATGGCCATTTGAATTGGTCTTTATATATCAATTTGCTGATTGAGGTATCTCAAACTTTATTAAAGCCAATCTTCCATATTTTTAAAAAGAACTTACGATTGACGAGTATATAATTAAATTAAATATTAATAATATTAATAAACTAATTGAAATAAATGAATTTATACTATGATTGAATAGAGAATATGCTTTTATATCTTATTGATTTTTTAGTTTTATTTTTCGGAAATAGACAATCTGCACCCTACTCATTATCAAATATCACTTGTAGTTTTTTTAACGCTTTATCATAAGAAGGAAAAAGATCAATCCAATGGAGTTCACTCAATCGATTATCAAGAGGTTGACATTTATCCAACCTTATGGGGATAATAAAAATTTTAGAATCCGGTGTGTTATCTAGTATTTCAAACGCCATTTTTAATTCTTTTTGTACAAAACCACTCTTTGAAATAGAATTAGATGATAGTAATGATAGAAAAAAAGAACATTCATTGATAGCTTTTCGAATTTCATGTTTCCATCTTTGACCAGGAAGAAGCGTCTCAATGTCAATCCATGGGGTAACTCCGAATCCTTTTAAATCGTAATACAACTCTTGAGCAACATGTTTATCTTCTCTTGCATAGCAAATAAAAATTTTTTTCTTATTTTTATTATTAGTAATGCTTAGATATTTTTCATTTTCACGACGATCATTTGTAGTAGTAGCTCTTTTCATTGGCACAGCGGCCCTTGTTCCAATGTTTATTAATTTAATCATCGATGATATATTCGAATTATAAGCCATGCATTTTCCTTTGGTATAAGGTAAGTCTTTATTAAAATTTTCAATAATTAATTCGAAATAAATCTCTGGTATATCACTTGACATTACAAATAATATATATGAAAAAAAATCGCCATCTAAAATTTCTACTTCAGATTTTGGAAATATAACAGGGGGAATATTATTGTTCGAAATATGACAATTAAAAAGAAGAACATTGCCATCATTTGTTTTAATTCGTTTAATGTCTTTTGCTATATCAATTAATTCATAGTAATTATTCACATCAGATACTTTACTACCTACAATATTAATTATTATCGGAGGAAATGAGTATTCATTATCTTTTACCCATTCTTCAATTAATTCCTTTGCCATAATTAATGCCTTCTTCATTGGTGTTTTGCCATTGGCGGTTGGCTTTATCCAAATCTTTTGTTGACGTTCTTCTTGATATATCCTTCCTCTAATAACAACTTCTTGTTTAAAAATTTTTGTCTCTAAATAATTACTTTTTAAATCTGAGGGTTTATACCAAAACTTTCCTGCATAATTTCTTTTTAATAAGTTAGTACAATCATTTTCTCCATAACCAATTACAGCTATATTAAAATAATCTAAAATTCCATCAGCTTTTTGGCATCTAATAATTATTTCATCTATAGTCGAGTTGATAACGTCTGATACAGCATATGAGATAGGAAAATTTCTTTCGCCGATTCTATTATTAAGCGTTAATAAAGAACTCATTGAAGATGATTGATCAATAAAAAAATAAACGCCATTGGATTTTTAGTCGATATTTCTGAAGTGTAAGGCACTTTTATTCTCCAATTTTAAATTGTGCTCATTCCTCTCAATTCGTATGATGAGCTTAAGAGCATTTAATTAAATGTTTAGATCAAAATAATCAATAAAAATTAACAATTGTTTACAAAATACTATATAAAAGGTATCTTTCGTATAGTATTTTGTTTCAATAAAAATAATCAAGTGTTACGAATTAAACATTGAAAAATTTGAAAATGAGCCAATATGATCTACAAAATACTATACGATATAATTAGGCTGTGTAGTAGAGTAACACCGATTGCTTATTTCTCAGCGATCTGCGACGATCTTGGGTGAAAATCAAATCTAAAACCGAATGCGTACTTGCTCTGGGACATTGTCAAAAATGAAACCGATTTTATTTTTGCACAGCACTT
>Ga0272440_1001191_pt1 | contig 21652 bp, 13 predicted proteins | sample SSMMMBAug17_FD_192440 | JGI IMG/M metagenome (GOLD analysis project Ga0272440, IMG submission 192440) | Marine sediment archaeal communities from Little Sippewissett salt marsh, Falmouth, MA, United States - SSM-MMB-Aug17 | ecosystem: Environmental > Aquatic > Marine > Wetlands > Sediment ...
ACGATCTACCCGAAAACTTATGATCGCTTACTTAATCGTTAATAGTTAATAATTAAGATGTGACCCCATTCTTGTCTAAAAAAATTTATCTTGATATGATTAAAATAAAATGATGTTATAATAAAAACTATTTAAGTCCCCAAGGGATGACAGACAATAGCCTGGGGTTTCAATCCCAGGCGGTCGCGGCGTTGCCGGAATTTTGCATTGCTTATAGCTTAAACCGGGGCATTATTTCTGCCTTGGTGAACTAAAGCCTGGGAACGAGAACCAGGAAAAAGGAGGAATATTTATGAAAGGTTGGACTGAAAAAGAAATAAAGGATAAAAAATTGATGGCCCCTTGTGGCTTATATTGTGGTGTATGTGGTGTTTATATTGCGACACGTGATCATAATGATAAATTTAAAGCCGCATTGGGAACTGTTTATAAAACACCCCCTGAGGAAACAGAATGTTTGGGATGTATGCAACCCCATCCACCAGAAAAATTATACATATATTGTAAAATTTGTGAAATACGAGATTGCGTAAAGTCAAAAGGTTACTATTCCTGTCATCAGTGTGACCAATGGCCATGTCATCTTATTGACAACTTCGGATTAAAGACAGGTTTACAGGTAATGAAACGAACGATTCCTATATGGCGAAAATGTGTTGAGCTAAATGATGATGAAAAAGGCAGTATCGATTGGGCACGTTCTGAATGCGAACGTTATCATTGTTCTTCATGTGGCGCCCCGCTTTTTCGTGGTGCCCAAAAATGTAGAAACTGTAAACGTTTTGTCGCTGATGAATTGGATGGCTCTTTATGAGGTCGCTCATCTGGTGAATGTCCATAAAAAAAACTCATTGCAATTTTTTTATGTTCATAATAAGCTCTTTTTTCTGTCAAAATCATTAAATGTTATCGTTCAATTATGGCTTTTCATGGCCTCGTTATTGCTTTGTGCATCCAACAGAGACTGGGACCTACTTTGCTCATTCTCATTTCTCGCTCCCATGCTTCAGCGTGGCAACGAGAAAGCAATAACTATGCCATGAAAAAAACATCCTTGAATGATAATAATAAATTAAAAACAGGTGAACAATGAACAAGATCAAAGAAAAACTCAAAACAAAGCAATTTGTTACCATCGCAGAATTAACCCCACCAAAAGGGACAAACACAAATCAATTAATTGATAATGCAACTGCTGTAAAAGATCATGTTGATGCTTTCCTGATTCCAGATATCCCCAACGCAATTATGCGGATGAGCGCTTTTTCAACCGCATGTTTGCTTCAAAAGGATGGCATTTCGTCCATAGTCCAGATGAATTGTCGTGATCGAAATCAACTGGCATTGCAGGCAGACCTATTAGGGGCCTATGCAAATGGGTTTCACTGTGTGATGATTGTTGAAGGGGATGATCCAAAAACTGGTGATCATCATAGCGCTAAGGGCGTATTCGATGTTTCTTTGTCTGAGCTGTTTGCTGGGACAAAAGCCATGTCAGAAGGATTTGATATGGCTGGTATGGAACTTGATGGTGCAGCGCATTTCCTTGTGGGAGCGCCTCTGAAAATCAATTCAAAAATCAGTGATCGCTTTTACCTTCGAAATATGATTACTGAATATATGGAAACAGGCGTTTCATTTTTTGTCACCCAACCCATATTCAATCTTCAGATGCTCGGGGAATTTTATGAATCAGTGAAAGATCTTCAGCCGATCATTATCCCCACTGTTTTATTGTTTAAATCTTTAGGCATGGCCAGATATATGTCTCGAAATGTGCCATCAATCGATATTCCACAAGAAATCATTAAACAGATTCAGAAATCAAAAGATAAAAACAATGAATGTTTGACTATTTGTCGCCAGACAATAGCGTCGATAAAGGAGTCGGGTTTGCAAGGTGTTTCTGTGTCAACGATTGGATGGGAACATAAGCTTGTTGACATCCTATCATAGCCAGCAGGAGAGTTGAGGACAGGGGAATTGGGGGCCCCCAATTTCCCCTGACCATTAGAATTATAAAAATATGGAGGCAATATGCAAATACAACATACCATGAACACTGACACTTTGATGGATTTAAGACAGTATGTCAAAGCAAACAACCAATCCATTAAATCATCAGTGGGGCCTATTGAAAATGATGCCTATGTCAGTCATATTTCTACATCTGCAAAAGTGATGGGCCGATTGGACGAATTTCTGAATATGGGGCAGGGCACAGACTTATCTTTGGATGACATGTCTGAGGATGAACAACAAACATTCTTATCAATGCTGTCTGCCCTCATGAAAAAAGGCGTGGTGGGTTATGAAATGCTGGAAATCGAAGAAGGACAACCGGAAAAATATTTTATTGTCAATCAAATTGGAAGTGAAGAAACCTATGGGAAGCCACTTGCTTTGCCAGATGACGCAAATTGAATCATTGGCTCTATAAAACAAACATTCTGATTGGCTATTAACCATAGTGTCATAGTGTCACTAGAAAAATCTGATGCAGTGATTATTTTTATTGTTTTTTTTCTTAATTTATGCAATCTTAGCCCCAAAAATTAAGGGGGATCAACATGAGGCATCCATTCATATTAAGCGTGATCATACTATCTGTGTTTTCATTAAACTGGGCAATTGCCAGTGATAATCCACAAATAAAAGATCAAAAGCAGGTTCAACAAAAAGCCAAATCCAAAGGGCAACAAAAAAGCACTATTGAAAACAATCTCAAGAGCCTGATTTCTAATCAGCAAAAATACCATAAGTCCCTTCAGGCTTTGGGTAATCAATTGGATAAACAAGAAGTTGCGTACAAAAAGTTTCAATCCGATGTGACCACTCAACTTCATGGGATCAAAAAACAAATCAATGAAAAATTGGACCAGATGTCCGATGCCACAAAAGCCAATCAAGAAATGTATCGTGAAGAATTGCTTGCCATTGACAAACGAATTCAAAGCCTGACAGCAAATTTGTTTGCTGCACTTTCAGAATCTGCACAACAAAATACCAATCGTTTTCAGGAATATCAAATGGCACAAAGCAATCAAATTGCTGATATAACAAAACTGGTTCAAACCATGACAGTTGATATTACCGCTGATCAATCCCAACAGTATTCTGCCATTGAAGAATCCAGTGGAAAACTATCTGAACAAATCATGACGATTAATAATCAGCTGGGGCAAATTGAAAATCAAATCCCCAAAAATGCGCCTGATATTGAACAGGCGATTTCTGAACAATTCACTGCCCAAAAAACAGTTCTAAATTCAATTGAAACAAATATTAAGACACTTATTACCAATTCTAACGCGCAATTGAATGCAAATATCAATGATAGTATCAAGCAATTAAAAACCGATTTCAGTCGCTTTAAACAAGATATTAAAGATACTATGGATCAGGTCAGCAGTCAGGTCATTGAAATAAAGCATGAACAACAAATTGAATTGCAATCTCTGGTCAAACAGCTTACCAGAGAATTGAATCGACATGATCAAAACATATTGGATAGTCTGATTAAAGCGGAACAAAGCCTTGATACTGGTTATTTAACATGGCTCATCTATGGCTTGATAATATTGATTATCGGGCTGATTATCTTTATTATCTGGGATCGAAACAGCACTGTCGCTCCTTTAATTGATCGGATCCGAAAACTTGAAGATAACCTGGTCATAGAATACTGATTATGCATAGCCAATCTTCTGATACCACTATTTATGAGGATATCAACTATTTCCTAAAGTATCTGAAACAGATGGGCGCTACTGGAGCCGATATTACTGAGCAATCCTTTCAATGTATTGATAAATGGGTTGTGCAACCATTTGTTCAGGACAAAAAATCTGTTGTCAGGCCCAAAATACCGGTCATTCCCCACAAAAAACAGGAAAAGCCAGGGGCATTCATTCAAAAATCTTCACAGTCCATGCAAGAAATAACCGATGAACTTACCAGTCTCTTAAAAACAGTTAAGGCCTGTGCAAAATGCGAACTTCATCAAACACGCACCCAAATAGTTTTTGGCGCAGGTGATCCGAAATCACGTGTTGTATTTGTGGGAGAAGCGCCTGGTTTTGATGAAGACAAGACTGGAAAACCATTTGTTGGTGCTGCCGGCCAATTATTGACAAAAATTATTCACGCCATGCATCTCAGTCGAGATATGGTTTATATTTGCAATGTATTGAAATGCCGCCCGCCCAACAACCGCAAGCCTGCACCAGATGAAATGAACCAATGTATTGGTTATCTTGAAAAACAACTGGACATTATCCAGCCAGAAATAATTTGTACCCTTGGTGGGACAGCATCTCAAGCCTTGTTAAAAACACAGCAATCTATTACGAAAATACGCGGACAGTTTTTCTACTATAAAAATATTCCGGTGATGCCCACATTTCATCCATCCTATCTCCTTCGCAATGAATCAAAAAAACGTGATGTCTGGCAAGATATGCAGTTAATTATGAAAAAACTTCAAAGCAATATTAACCCATGAAGATAAAAAATAAAAAACCCGGGCGTGAATGCCTGTATGGGATTCACCCCATAAATGAAGCCTTTGCTGCACGAAAAAGAAAGATTGCACATATCTATTTAAAAGAACAGAGTAACAATCCAAGATTTTCTTCGATCATTGCCAGTGCAAAACAACATCAAATCCCTATAACATATGTTTCATCAGATTATTTAACACAACAGGCCGGTCATAATGATCACCAGCAAATCATCGCTCATGTTAGCCCATTGCCATTGACCCCAATCCATTCAATGATTACAGAGCATGCCTTTATAATCATTTGCGATCAAATTATGGACCCCCACAATATGGGCGCAATCATGCGGACCGCACTTGCATGCGGTGTATCAGGCTTGATTACAACAACTGATCACGCTGCACCACTTTCTGCAACAGTATCCAAAATATCTTCAGGTGCAATGGAACATCTGCCCATTGCACAGGTCCCCAATCTGGTTCGGTGTATGAAAAATTTGAAACAAAATGGCATTTGGGTTTATGGTCTGGACCAGGAAGCCCGGGTGGCTGTTTATGATTCTCATTTAACCCAAGGCGTTGCATTGGTCATTGGGGGGGAGCATAAAGGTATACGACGACTGGTAAAAGAAACCTGTGACCAGGTTTTGCACATTCCACAATTCGGCCCCCTGGATAGCTTGAATGCCTCTGTAGCGGCTGGTGTTGCCATGTATGAAGTGTTTCGTCAAAGAAGATTTATTGGAGCAATTGATGATAAAAAATAGCTTAATCAGTATTCTCATACTGATTACACTATCAGTATTAATCTATATCAAATATCATCCCCCCAAGACATGCCAATCAAAAAATGCAATACATATTGCCCTGGTGGGCGCAATGAGTGGTAAAGGTGAGATTATCGGTAAATCATTACGTCGCGGGGCGAATTTATACGTGGATCAAATCAATCGTTCTGGTGGTATCAATGGCAACTGCATACAACTGGATATTTTCGATGATCAAAATAACCGAAATATGTCGCTGAAAACAGCCGCTGAGATTATCAGGGGAAATCAGGCCATTGCTGTGGTGGGGCATTGGTTCAGCTCATGTTCCTTTGCCGCAGGCATGTTATATAAAAAACATCAAATCCCAGTAATTACACCAGGTTCCACAAATGTTAAAGTCACACGCTTTAATCCCTGGTATTTTCGCCTGGTGTTTAATGATCATCTTCAGGGACGATTTCTGGCAAACTATGCGGTTCACATTTTGAACAAATCACAAATCATGATTGTCAATGAAAACAATGATTATGGCAATTATCTGGCCACAGTATTTGAAGCCACAGGTCGAAAATATAATGCAGATATTGTTTTTTCAACAAGTGTGGATTCAGATGATGATTTGCGTAACTCCTTTTCCAATATCATTGAAACCATCAAAGGGCATAAACAGGAGGCTGTCTTGTTTATTGCTGCCCATGCTGCATTTGCCAGCCAATTGATTTATCGCATTCGGACTGCTGGTTTGACGATTCCCATTATCGTACCCGACTCATGTGCATCCGATGCTTTTTGGAAGGGGTTCCAGGTTTACCCAAAGGAAAGACAATTTCCTGGCTATTATTCAAATGGGATCTATGTTACGACACATCTGTTGTTTGATATTGCCAGTGAATCATCCTTAACATTTTATGATGCCTATCATGAACAATATGGTGTTGCACCCGACTGGATTGCCGCTCATGCTTACGATGCTGTCATGATGATTGCCAGTGTTGCAAAAATTCAGCATGTATCCGGGGCAGATATTCAAGAGGATCGAGAGAAAGTTCGTGAAGGGCTGGCATCGGTGGATCATATTGATAAATCAATTGAGGGCGTTACCGGCTTGAACTGTTTTGATCGCAATGGGGATTCTATCAAACCTGTCTCAGTGGGGTATTATCGCAATCAAAAGATTATTCCAGCACATGTGCAATTTCAGGCAGTGCCATCATTGTTGTCTGAAAGTGAATCTGAAAGCAATCGTCTGTCATTGATCAAAATTGATGGTCAAAACTACTATAAAACATGTGTGGTTTATACAGGTGTTCGTATACAAGATATCAGTGACCTTTCACCAGGTGATGCCACCTGCCGAATAACATTTGATGTCTGGTTTCGCTATCATGGCAATATTGAAACATCTCATATGACATTTATCAATGCTGTTGAACCCATTGATCTGGGTGAACCTGTCGAGTCGGAAAACAATGGCCATCTTGAATATCGACGCTATCACGTTCAAGGACGATTTAGAACCAATTTTTTAAGCGGCCATACAGTTCATCGTTGTCAGGTGGTGGGATTTCAATTTCATCACCCAAATTTAAAGCGCAATCAATTGATATTTGTGCCAGATAGTGTTGGAATGGGATTAAAAACGCGTAACACCTATATCAACCAACTCAAAGAACAAAAAGTGATTGCCAGCCTTCATGAATGGACTCTGGATAAATCCTGGTTATTTCAATCCATTCTAAAAAAAGCATCCCTGGGCGAATTGGAATATTTGAACAGTACCGGTCATACTGCCGAATTTTCCATGTTCAATGCAGCCATCCGGATTCAACAATCCGCCATGTCCATTCGAGGCCTGATTACCCAAGACAATGCCGAACAATGGATGATCATTTGTGCTGTACTGATCCTGATCTCCCTGATTTTCAAAAACCAATTTACAGAGCAATCATCAGTGTTTCAGTTTTTTCCTGTGCTTTATCTATCTACATCTCTTTGTATCAGTATTCTTTTTTTACTGTCTGCTGAATCATTTATCATGAACCGCTTGATTGAATCAATCAATACCTTTTACCTGGAATCATTAAACAAAATATTTGATGCCCTCTGGTGGGTTGTTCCTGCTTTTTACCTGAATTCATTCATAAAATTATTAATCTGGAAGCCAATCGAGTATACAACAGGACAGAAAATCCCCAATATTATTCGTCGATTTGCCAGTTTTCTCATTTTAACACTGACGATATTGGGGATACTTGCTTTTGTATTTGACCAAAAAATTACCAGCTTATTGGCAACATCCGGGGTTATTGCAATGATTATCGGCCTGGCCATTCAGATAAATATTTCCAATATATTTTCAGGTATTGCAATCAATCTGGAACGTCCTTTTGCCATTGGTGACTGGGTACAGGTGGGGGATTACAACGAAGGAAAAGTATTGGATATCACCTGGCGTACTACGCGATTGATCACTCGTGATGATTGCATATTAAGCATTCCAAACAGTATTGCATCGGAATCGGTGATTCATAACTATCATTTCCCCAATGACTACTTTCGCTTGTGGTTTGATGTCTACATTGATGCCAGATATGAGCCCGATAGAATTAAAAATATTTTATTCGCCGCAGTCTCGACATCATCAGCAGTGGAAAAGGAGCCCGAACCTCTGGCAAGATTTATGGGGATGACAGATTGGGCTGCCCAATACCTGGTATCGTTTACCGTAAAAAACTATGGCAACAAGGTTATTGCATGGGAGCGTGTGTGGGTCAGGGTGTTATCACATTTACATCAGGCAGGGATTAATCCGGCTATACGCCAGTGGCGTATATCCAATGATGAGGAGAAAATCATTGGGTAATCTTAAGTAGGTGATCATGTTATTTTTCGAGCCTTCCTGGCATATCATCTGTATCGTAGAGGTAATGAACAATAGTTTTGTTTCTTAACGCCACAGTAAAAATGCAATGGTGGTAATCCTTGCAATGATAAGCAAAGTCAATAACAGAATCATCACCGCTGGATGGTTCAACTGGAAGATCAATATGAAATAATTCTGATCTTGTTTTAAGATCCCAAAAGTGAATTTTGCGATTCTGATCAACAGAAACAATATGTTGACTATCATGAAGGAAACCAGCAGAAAGCACTTTTGCCTGATGATCAATAAAAGTGAGGGAAGAAAAATTTTCTGGTGATGACAGGTTGATCATAATTATGTCATCATCTTCATTGATACATAGTATGTCTTGTCCGCTTTTTCCATATGTTACTTTTTTTATAGCCTTTGATGATACCTGGATTGCATGCAAAACTACCCGTTCAGGATACGAAATAAGATATACATAACCGATGGAACTGGCCATTGTAAATTGTGTTCCATCAGGATGGATATCAAATGTAGTCATTTGTTCTTCAAAAATATCCCGGTTTAAATTCTTGATTTGTAATGTTTGGGTGCTCGTTGAATCACACAAACTCAATTTTCCATTAGCGTGCAATGCAGCCAATTGATTTGTATGCGGCATAAAGCAAATGTCTTCAAAGTCATGCCGACCAATATCAAACAAGGGGGTAAAACCTGTATCGACAATTATTACCTGCCTTGCCATTTTCAAAGCAAGACGTTGGTTATCCCTGCTTACTTTAATTTCATGGATGGGATCAGTTAAATTGGCTTGCTTGATTATTTCGAGATTATTACAGGATAGGGTTTTCAGTACGCCATTAGTGCCCGCAGCAAACAATGTATTGTGATCAGCAGACAATGCAATAGCTGAAGGTATTTCATCTGTTTTTTGTTTCTGCCATAATTGCGAATCAGGTATCCATGTATTTATTGTGCCCTGGTTGTCAACACTGAGAATGCGGTTTGATGCGAGAACGATTCCTGCTACTGAAAAGTCGTGTTTATCAAAAATTTTTTGGTAGTCTTTCTGCATGTTATTCACATAGATTGTTTTACCTGTCGTGACTGCAATGACATTTTCATGCTGATCGACATATAATTGAGAAATAGCATCAGGCAATGGGGCAATTTCAAGGGAAAAAAAGTTATTTTCTAAGATATAAATGCTTTGTCTTGTGGCCCCATAAATATTGTTGTTATTGGAAACCGCAATATTCATAACCGGTTCAGTGAACCTGGAAAAGAGAGACTTGTTTCCAGATTGCCATAAATACAGGGATTCGTTATCAGCGATTGCAAGATTGAGCTGGTCATTTTTATAGAATAAATCAATATCATTAATTGTGGATTCTGCATAGATAATATTCTTCAGCAATATATTATTATGGATATTTCTAATAACAATCGCATCTTCGGAACCATATGCCATATACCGGGCGTCATCAGTCATTTTACACAAAAATACAGTTTTTTTATCATTAACAAAAAATATTTGATTGCTGTCATTGGTATCCTGAAACTGTGTGTCAACTGGATCTAGCGCCAATTTGTCATCATGATAACACCATTGATTCAGTAGTTCATCAGTTTTTAAAGACCATTGCTTGATGATACCATCATTACTGGCGGAAATAAACCATTCATTGGCGGGATGTATAATCAGATTGATAATGGGTTTGTCATGCGCTTTTCTGCTCTTGATTATGATATTTTTTTCTAAATCAAACCACAAAATCGTTCCATTCTTTGTGCCAGAAAGGAGAACATTTTGCCCTGAAATATAGCAGCATCTACTCGTAATAATAGTATTGGTTAGAAGAATGCGTTGTTGGTGAACAGGGGAGATTGCAACAGAATGAATATACCATTGGATCAGATGTTTGGAAAATTTTCTTGACAGGGTGACTTTGTCATCAATTTCCGTGGTTTTTTTCAGCAATTTATCTGCTTTGTTAAATTGATTTACTTTAATATTCAGCGTTGCCTGTAGTAAGCAATACTCATATGACAGGTTGTGATATTTTTTACTTTGATAATACATTAAAGATAGAGTGATCACTACAAAAACTAAGCTGACAATTGTACCCATAATGGCTTTTTTCTTTATTGTCTTTATCCTTTCTTGTTTTTGATTTTCCTTATGCCTTTCATCTTGTCTTGCTTGATTGCTTGTTTTGATAAAAGCGATGACATCATTAAAGAAAACATCTTTGGCGCTCATTTCAATTGTTTGATTGTTATATCGCCTTGCCCAGTATCTGTTTGGTTTATTATCCTGGATCCAATTATTTGCCTTGTCTAAATTATAATCATCCAGCCTGACAAAGCCATTTTTTTTTCTATTTTCCGACACCCTATCTAATAGTAATTCAAATATCTTAATGGCTTCGATTTCTTCTTCCCACCATTGATTTAATCTATGCCACTGCCTGATAATACATTCATGAGAAATTTCTACATATCGAAAGAAATCATTACCTTTTTTTGTGCTACGAGAATTTTTCTTTATTTCAGTTTTCAAAAAGTAACACTGTTCATTACAGAAAAATGTTATCACTTCTGAAATATCTTCAATGCTGAACATCTCTAATTCACATGCAATTGCATCAATGTCTACCATAGGTCTCCGAGTATCTTCCCGATTTCTATCAGCATTGATGAGGCTTTTGAATATTTTCTCAGCAATTATTTTTTGATTATCTTTTAAACCATTAAATATAGCATCTGCATTTTTATTGATACAGAATTTCAATCCCCCAATGTCACTATATCTTTGAATATCAAATACTATGGTATCATTATTTTGTTGTTGATGCCACATCAGCCATAATGCATGTTGCAAAATAGGTAATTGATCCTGTTTGTTGGAAAGGTCACTGATAATTCGATTGACCAGTTCGGGTTTCATCACAGTAATATCTTTAAATGATTCATGGGATAATGGCCCCTTAATTATTTCTCTGTATTCTCTGGGATATAATTTGGGAATCAAAAAAATATTATGGGTCACCATTTCTGAAAGATCGAAGAATTTCATGCAATCGCCAATGTTATCAGAGCGGATTGATATAACAAAGTAAAGGGGAAGTGAAGCTGTCATAATTGTTTTCTCCAGCACATAAACAAAAGCAGATGCTTCAGAATTTCCATCGGGTTGGGGCACATAACGCAAAATTTCTTCAAATTGGTCAATAATGATAAGCGTCTTGTGATTATCAGAAAGTTCTATGGATTTAAAAAATTCAATCAATCCCAAAAAACTGTGTTCTAGCATTTCCTTAATTGATTCAGGTGTTATTTGTTTTTGATCACATTCCCAGCGAAAGCAATCATACAAACTTTCAGCCAGGGACTGAAGGGGTGTATTTTTTGGGCGCACTGCAATAATCGTAAATGCATCCTTTTCAACTTCAGGGATAAGGCCAGCATTAATCAGTGATGATTTTCCACTTCCTGATGGGCCGACAATTGCTATTAATTTATTTTTCATCAACTTTTGTTTCAGGGTGTCAATTTGTTTGCTTCTGCCACAATATATTTCTTTTTCATGCGTGTTAAAAGGCCTTAAACCCGGATAAGGTTGGCTTATTGTTTCATTTTCCATTTTATTCCTTCTTTTATGTTCGATACATATAGTTGCGTAGATGACCAGGGGTATTTTTAAAGAAATCAATATACTGGGCGGCACATCCAACTGAACGATCGGGCGGCTGCTCCAATTCTAAATCATTTTCAACAATTTTGATAAAGGCTTTAATGTCAGTATCAAGGAGTGAATAGCATTCACATTGATTGATCATTTGTACAACAGTTTCATCCTTTTGTTGTTTGATAAAAAAATCAGTACTACCGCCTTGAATAAATAATTTGCATTTGTTATTAATGTAACCCCTCTCTGTGGCCATGAAAAGTTGATGCCTGTCATCAGGTCTTAATTGTTTTGCATCCAGAGTATGGATATATAACCTGGCATATGTCAACTTGTCTTCAATTTCTTTCGTAAATGATTCTTTATCTTTTTCTTTGACTTGATATAGTGTTTCAGTCGTACTCGACTTCTCAATAATTTCGGAACGTTCAGGCGTACATACAGAACAAAGCATGCCTGCTAATTGTGACTGAATGAGCTTAAAATTTGAATCATTTATATTCCAAAAGGGTTTTGCAAGATACACTGTTTTCATTGAATGTATTTTTTGAAGCTCATCTAATTTCTGAGTAACATCTTCGGCCAGTTTATAGGTTTGTTCTATAAAATCCCAACAGGAAAAATCAATGCCAAAATATTTTACAATATTGAATTCGGTTTGTTCTGTATGTTGTTTACTTATTTCGGATTTTTGTATAACAATTAATCTGTTCTGTTTGTTATACCCCTTAAAAAGCTCCTGTTCCAACAGGCAAAAAGGTCTTGTTAGATACGTATCAGAATAAATAATTAATAACATTGCTGATTTTTCAATTGCAGTTTTGATTTCATCAATAATAATGCCTGTACGTGACAAAGATGTTGAATCCAGAAAGAATTCAACATTCTGTATTCCGCAATCTTTCATCTGGCGTTTGAAATACTTAATATAGTTATCTACCCAGTTTGATCCTGCATTGTCATCGTGAGCATAACTGACAAATATATCATATTCATAGCCCTCTACATATGCCATCAGCGTGCCTCCCCAAAAAAAAATCTGATTGTTAAATAAATTTTGTTCAGATAAACGATTATCTTTCCTTTAATATTTTACTGACACCATAATTCCTGCTAAATCTGACATATATAATCATCAAGCTGACAGTGAACAGCATGATTGCCAGACAAAAAAGACCAACCCATTGATTGGCATCAAGCACCGCCTGACCTGCTTGAACATAATTGTCGTAGGTAATTGCAGCAATAGGTTCAACCTGTTCATCAACTGTATTCCATAAAGATTTTATTACCAGGTCGGTAAATAATAATCGGAAGAGAGGTGACACCAAAGCAACCAAAAGAAAGGCAAAAAAAACAGCAGGTATGAGCAAAAAAAACAACTGGGAATTATATATGAGTAACAGACTGAAAAAGGTGCCGCCCATTGCCTGGAAAATGGCAATTTCAGATGCCTTGTTTCTGATTGTAATCATGATATGGGTAAACAGAAACAGAAAAAACAGTGAACCAAACAAGACAATTCCTGCTTTTTTAAACCATTGGATCAAGGTTTGTGTTTGCCTGGAAAATTGTATTTTATCTTCATACCCGAATGCATTTATTCTGCAAGGAATATTGGTTGACTGGATAAAACCAGAATCAAGATATTCTCCCAATGCCCTGACAGCATGGGCTGAATATGTATAAACAGTGCCAACGTTACATGGTACATCTTCCAATAATTCGGATGGCACTTCCCATAAAGGATCAATTATTAATTTAAAATCACCATAAAGATGAGAAAAATGATCTCTTACCCATCTGTGCCATCCGGTCTGTGTCAGGCTGTATTGAGAATCTGCATAAATTTCAATGATGTTATCCTGAATAACTCGAAAATCATAGATAATATTGTCTTGATCAAAATTGCTTTTTTGCTCAAAAACTGGTTTAACTTGATCGTCCTGAAATGATTGATCAAATTGGGCCCGGCACTGATAAAAACGTCTGTTTTCTTTGCAATGATAGGAACAGGATCGAATTCTTTCTCCAAAGCCCAGTGTTGTTACAGCATGAAAGCGATCTTTTTCAGGCATATGCGCAACAACAGCGCGAACTGGAATACACGTTGTTTCATTGGTTCGGTATATGAGCTTTACTTCTTTATCATTCAGGGAGTAACCCAGGTCATCAACCAGTGTTTCAATATCTATGACAATGCCTTCATCATTGTTTGATTCAAAGTGAAATCCTGGATTGACAATATAGTTCAAGCGAGGATCCTTAAAAAAAGGGTCACGATGGTCCAGCCATCGAATGGTTGTTGTCATGTTCCTGCGTTGCCCATTCTTTTTGACAAATTCAGGGCCAGCTTCCCATCGAGGGTAGACTTCACATACACTTTGTGAAACATCCATGTGTGCTATATCAGATAAAAATTTTAACAAACGTTCAATTTTTCTGGATTTTTGGGCTATGATCCTTAAAGATTTTCTATCGAACTGCTCTATGGATTTATTTTGATGGATGAGCTTACTGATCTGGCAGCTTTTTTGTTTGTAGAAATGGCCAAGGTTATATACAAAGTCATGTGGGAAATTCAATTCCAATGCTTTTTGATTTTTTTGATCAGTTAGATCCATATTAATCTGATCTGACAGTGCGTTGAATTGTTGCGCCATGATTTCAGGCAATTTTGCAAAAGAATACGTTTGCACGAATGCGCTGCATTGCTTGTTCAATTGATTGATGTCATCATCAATTTTTGATATAAGCCAGCGTTGTATATCTATTACTCTGATATTGTTAATATTATCTTGTAATTCTTTTGATAATCCAGGGTCTTCCAGTACTTTAATGTCAAATCTGCGCAAAAAAGCATCATTATTTTTTATCTGGTCCACCTGATGGAACCATTTCAGGAGTAGAGTGCCTGCAAAAATCGTAAAAAATAACAAGACAAAAGCTGACAGTGTAATCAAAGAAATAGTCCTGGAGCCATCAGCTTTAGATACATTATTTTGCCAGGCTGTCTTGATTAAGAATCCAATACGATTGGTGATGCAATTCTTTTCAGGTTCAGGTGGTTCAGGAAATTCCAACTGGTTGTTATGATTAATTAACAGCATTTGTTCAATTGTTTTGATTTCGCTGTCAGTCCATTTATCAGTATGACATTGTTTTTGTTCACTTTCCTTGTAAAAAACAATTTTACCGGAACCTGAATTGTCTGATTGAAATACAATAAGTTGATCAGCGTACTTGAATGCATGTTTCCGATGATGAGTGACCATGATCACAGTACCATTCGTATGCTGTTGCCATTGTTGAAGAATATCCAAAATTTGCCCGGCGTTTTGTTCATCAAGATTATTTGCCGGTTCATCAGCAAAAAGAACTGTTGGGGTTTGTGCAATGCCGCGTAAAATACCTATTCGCGTCAATTGTCCACCAGATAATTCATTGGCTGATGATGATTTCAGATTGTTCAGCCCAAGTGATTCAAGGAGTTGGTTACAATAGTGTTTTGCGGTTTTTGCACAATAGTTTCCATTGACTAAAGGCATGGTGATATTATCTATGGCATTTAAGGACTTGGATTCATAGCAGCGTTGAAAAATATAGCCAAATTCCTTTTTTTTAATGCTTGAGATTGATTTGTCGGCATAGTTTATTTCTTTTCCATTGTGACAATAAGAAATGTATTGGGCCTGTTCTTTATCAAGATGTTCAAATCCGCCCATAATGGAAATCAAAGTCGATTTACCTGTTCCGGATTCACCCAAGACAGCCACAAAGCCTGGTTTGATAATTAAGTCTTGTGATGTATCAATAGATAATTGCCATGCAATATTATTGCGAAAAAACTTCTTTTTTTGATAGTGAAAGCGAAAATCTTTCTTGATCTTAAAAACAAAATTGTTCATAAATAACATGCCCCTTTTTCAACAACACCAGGACCAAATTGATTTACATAACAAACCTTCTTTTTGAGAGAAGCATCAGTGAAGCGAATCAATCTCTGCTTTAACAACATTGAAATGAGCAACAGGAATCCATGCCATTGTTCGGGCTTCACCTTCTTTAAAAAAATACCGATCAACCATTTTCTTTTTAGAAACATTCGACTCATAAATGGTTTTTCCATCACCATTGATGTCATATTCATATATAGGTTCAAAGTGACAGGTTTGCTTGTTTTGAAACCTGTATTCTTTAATATATTTGTTTTGCTGAAAAGCTCTGAACTGTTCCAAAGCCATCTTGGCCTCACATTTGACAATATCAACATCGTGTCCACTTAAATTAAGAAACTCTTTTAATTTAAAACGCATAAAACCTGCCTGAATAGGGATGCCATTTCTCATTTTATTACAGTTTTCCAATGAAATGGGCGTTCCATTAACCATACATTTCTGGCCCCCCAATATGACTTCAAGGGTTTGTTCCCATGCCTCCCTACGTTCTCTTGCATTGGCATAATCATAAGCCATTTCTCCTAAATGATTGGTCAGTTCATCAATATCGGTTCTTGATACGAGCAAATATTCATTAACCTTCTCCTTTTCAAGCCAGCCTTCGACATATTGGCGAAATACATCAATTTTATCTGGATCAATATTGTTTGCACGAATAATATTTTTGGCATAATCTAAAATTTCAGGAGAAATAACACCAATCCGACCTTCGCTGGTTCCTGCAAATCCTTTTGATATAAATCCTCTGGAAATAATTTGAATTTGCTGCTTCATATCAATGGCATGCTCTTGAGATTGTAAAAATATTTCAGCCAGGCTTTGTTTTAGATCTGATAGTTTGTTTAAATGAATGGTTTTGCCATCACCGGCTGTGATATCTTTGACAGCCATGTTAAAAAAAGTAGATTGTTTATCTGCATTAATCGTAATATATCTGAAGATATAATGTGCTTTAAGGGCATCAGATACATCTTTTGCAGTATGGTTACCCCGATTATTATCTCCGGCATCCCCGATATGGATTACAATGCGTGTTTTTTTGGGATAACCATCATGGCCTTTTTGAAACCTGCATTGTTCCAGACCATGAATAAGAGACTTATACATGGATTCTTCACTTGTGTTGTCAGCATCACAGGCAGTATGAGATTCCAGATAGCTGGTAAACTTTCCAATACTTCCCATTGTGTACAGGGTATATTCATCTTTACAATAGGGTTCATAAGCAGGAACATCGACATCCTTGTTTTTCTTTTGAAGGGCAACATCAATTGTTGGTTTATCTCTGTAAAAAAGAAGCGCAAAACGTGGCAGCTCAGTGCCGCTTTCTTTGGCTCTCAAGTTAAGCTTACGCGCGGTTTGTTTGGCAGCCAATAGTGTTTCATGGAATTCATCTGTCATGCTTCTCGTACCATCAATGACATATAGTATTTCAAGTCCTGTTTTAATATTTGCAATTTGTCTCTTTAGATTTAATTGTTGTGAATTTAATCGTGCAAAAGCGCCGACAAAATATCGATTTCCCTTGCTTTTAAATATTGGATTTCTCAGTTCATCATATTCAAGAGGTCGATCAATTATGGGTGTAAACTTGGGTACTCCCTTATCATCGACAAGATCAATCTGTACGTTTCGTTTAAATTCACAGGCTGTGCGTGTACTCCAAAAAGAAACTTTGGCACGATCAATCCAGCCAATTAATAAATTTGCTTTTGAAGACATCAGATCTAATGTTTGATCAGCGCCTATAAACACTCTTTTTGTTTCAGGACTTGCCGGATACCCGGCAGCTCTGGGAAAATAATCATACACATAAAATACTGTTCGGACCTTTATTCCTTCAGGGATTTCATCCATTCTTTCAGGGTGGGTATAAACCGAAAGGGCCTGGGCATCTGATGAGCTGGCTTCTCTGATTAGTGCTTTTACATAAATATTGTCTCTTTCATTTTTTATGGGTTCATTTCTTGTAATTAAACTGTCATTGGCTACCCAGCCAACAATTGTTTCCTTTGATACTTCCCTTGCATTTCCTTTAACCAGAAGACTCCAATGTTGTCTGTTATGTTGAACGCGATAATTGTTCATCACAACTCTGTAGCGCGCTTTAACAGGTAATCGTTTTTTGATAAGTGTCGATTGTTTAAAACAATCATAAGCTGGCGTGTTATCTGTGTTAATCCATACGTTGATTGGCTGTCCATACAGGTCATCTTTGTGAAAATCCAGGTGACTGGTATCTGTAAAATCTGTTAAACAAATACGCGCATATGAAAGAAATGGATAGTGAACGACAATAGCTATAAATAGTATTATTTGTATAATTCTTTTCATAAAAATTTTTCTCCTTAAAAACTTAAAAATATAAAAAATCAAGTTATTGCATGACATCTTGAAACTGATTATTTGCCCATATGATATGGTGCTGATAATCAAAATGTCCATGTTTTGCAATTTGAATGAATAATTTATCAAACAAAGTCGCGGATGTTTTTTTTTCACAAAATTCCCATAAATGAATTCGCTTCACATTTAACTCTGTCAGTCGCTTTGATATTGACTTGTAAATGTTCTGATAATGAAAACCACTGGTATTTTCTGCCACAAATAGGTGCAGTTCCCATGAATTGTTGATTAAATGCTTTGGATGATCTTTTAAACTGATCAAGGATTCTATTTCGCAAATATTTGGATGATACGATTCATAAAAAGGATAATTTAACGCTAACTGGCGTACTTTTAATCCCTGAACCAAATCAATTCTTGAAAAGGGATTTTGCTTTAATATTTCTTTTTGAAGGCGATTGGATTGTTTAAATTCGCCAAGCATTGTAGGACGATTGCCTCTTTTGATATAGTCATCAAAAATCATCCATTTTTTCATCTCTGCTGTATAGTAATACCATGAATTTAATTGATAAACCGGAATTTTATAAAATGTTTCTTTCAATCCGGTATCGTTTAATGTCAAAGGTTCTTTTTCAATTATCATTCTATTTGGCGGGGCAATCCGGATGTCTGTGTTTGCATACTGAAGGCATATGACTTGTTCTGGCTTTAAAATGATGCGCCATTGGGGTGCTATGGACAATGGGTATCGACCATCAGAATAATCCTTTAGGCAGCCTTGTTTGTATAAATCAGATAGTTTCAGAATGGTTTGTTGGCAAATGCTATTAGAAGAACATAATTGAGTCAAGAAATTATCTTGATTTTTCTTGCTGTCTGCTGAAAATAGCCGGATCATTTCCAACCACTTTACAACCCTATTATTTTTCTTGACTGGAAAAGTTCGGTATTCAAAAAGAGATCGCTCATGCACGTTTGAATCATGGATTACATGTAAAGAACCCAATGGGTAATATGTCTTGGAGCGTTTCTCCCATAAGCAAACTGCGTCATTTTCTAAAGGATAAAAAAAGTAGTATCTTTTTAATTTTTTCAGGACAGGTGAATAGATAACAGATTTATTTGCAAGGCTTGTTATTAACAATCGTTCAGCCTCTATTTCTGAAAAATTATTAGATTCGAAAAATGCATTTAGATTTATATACCCATAGTGTTTAAAAAAATGATGATAGGTATTATTTATAAACACAAAGTTTTTTATTGAAAAGGGAAGTTGGTTTGACGAAGGTGTCTGTTGTTGCCTTAATGTCTGTTGTTGCCTTAATGTCGGTTCAGAAAGCCCTGGCTTTATATATGTGAATATCATATAGCCAGATGAATCAAAGTGACGTCTGGCAGTATGTTGGTCCGGTGATGTGATTTCTTGATTATTGTTAAAAACTGCCAATTGGATATCAATCAATTCCTTTTTCTCAATGACAGGGCTATGGGTTTTATTAACCAAAGATTGAATTGAAACAAGGATTAAATTGTTATGATTGATAAGATGCTTTTGTTGTTGGTTCAAAAAATGAATAGATATCCAGTAGAGATCATTTTCTTTTACAATATTTTTTTGTAGCAGCCGCTTTTTACCATAGTTTTTGGTAAATACAAGTTTTGGCACAACGCGTGAATATTTTTGAATTGTGTTTTTATCACTGGTTTCTTCCACAATAGAAAAATCCTTTTCTGTGTTGTTATATTTCCAAATTCGCCATAGAGAGGCCTTTTTTGAAAAAGAATATACAAGAAATCCTATTTTATAAATATCATCATTGTCTGTGACCTTGCATTTTAAAAAATAAAATTGCTCATCATCTGGCAATTTGTTGAAAGTCTTTTCCGAACTTAACCAGACTGGGAAATCTGTTTGGCCAAACACTTGTGCCACACCACAAAAGATCCAAAACAGACACAAAAAATAATAGATACACTGTTTTTGCATAAAACATACCTCGTTAGTTTTTTCTCTATCTACTTGAATATTTTTGATAATACCTGATCTGGCATACTGAAATCTTCACTGTTAGTGATAAATTGGTGTTTAACTTTAAAATTGAGATCATTAAAAATGGAAATTTTATCGGCTAATGATTGATAAAAAGTAATACCAGATTTTCTATTGATAAACTCCCATAAATGTAAACGTTTTATCCCCACTTCTTTCAGCTTCTGTTGAATGGATTCAATCTTTCGAATATAATACTTATCATCAGCTCTTATTGCCCCCCCGGGTTTTGTATTTAAAAATATGTGCATTTCCCAGGAATCATTTGCAGAGTTTGCATTGGAGAGGTTAATTAAGATGTCTATCAACTCAGCACTGGTCTTTGCATAGGGGAGTTTATTTATTTCTGTTTCTTTTCTCTTTCTGCCAATGATTTCATCAAACCGAGATGGTTTGTGATTTTTAATTAATTTTTTTAAGGAATCGGCTTTTTTGAAAAGGTTGAGCTTTTTGCTGAGCGTTTGATGGTAGTAACCATCAATTATAAACCATTTTTTCAGTTTTAATGCAATTTTTTGTTTCATATGAGCTTGATCTGCAATAAAATTTTGATACATCACTATATCTGAAGGTTGAACCTCAAAAAAGAACTGGCTGCTTGAACCATAAATGTTTGTTCGTGTGTAATAAACAGGTTCCTCCCAGGTAGTGATTATCTTATCCCTTGAAAAGGTTTGTTTTTGAGGTAAAACAATATAAACAGGCTCATGTTGGTACTCATAATCTTTGATAGACCAGACATGACCTGTCTTTTGTAAATAAAAATTTTCTTTTAAGATATATTGACCTTCACGATCCTTTATCCCAGAATAATTTCTGTTACTTACTGCCTGGTAATTGCTATAAACAGGCGGTAATTTTTTAATTTTTTGAATAGTACTATCTAAGTTATTATTAAAATACGATTTTTCAATCGTATTGAGTTGATGTAGAAGGTGAATCACTTCATTCTGGATATCTTTTGCAGTGGTGACAATATTATTGGGCAATATGGAATTGTATCGATTTTCAATGTGATAGTCGTTTTTGTTCATGCTGTATTGAGCGATTAGGTTCATTTGTGAGTCAAACAGATAAGATTCAGTGACATCAAAGGATGGTTTATAAATATGAATCGCTTCAGAAGTTCTTTTAACAGGGGTTATTGTCACCTTCCAGCCTGATCTATTAAAATTTGCAATATATGAAGCGTTGGTTGGAAAATCTTTTTTAATTGTTTTATTGAATTCAACAAAACCAAAATTGGGGAAAATATTTGTATTTGAAACTGAACTCGCAGGTCTTCCCCTGGCAAGATTTCTATTATGTATTGCTATTGGTTTAGTTGGCACATGCGTTGTTGTTTGAATTTGTTTATTGGAGGAAGAAGGGGCAGGAGTATTCATTTTGGATGCAGTTGTCTCTTTGGCTTTTAAGTATTTATGCTTCAATGTATCGCAATCATAACCTTCAAGTGCATAATA
>Ga0272440_1001192_pt1 | contig 21643 bp, 9 predicted proteins | sample SSMMMBAug17_FD_192440 | JGI IMG/M metagenome (GOLD analysis project Ga0272440, IMG submission 192440) | Marine sediment archaeal communities from Little Sippewissett salt marsh, Falmouth, MA, United States - SSM-MMB-Aug17 | ecosystem: Environmental > Aquatic > Marine > Wetlands > Sediment ...
AAATCGCCATCATTGTCATAGTCTGCAAAATCTGCGGTGCCATATTCAGAACCGGTGAAAACAATATTGGTATCTTCAACAAAACTACTGCCATTATTTTCATAAATTTTGGCAATTTTATTGGCAGCTGCATTGCCTGCCAATAAAATATCGAGATCGCCATCATTGTCATGGTCAAAAAATATTTCAAACCAGGTGACGAAATGAAAAGTTTAAAACATGCCTATCCGGTTGGCACAGGTTGGGATTTTATGGTAGGCATCTGGAGCGTATTCGACGGCCAGAAGACTTTAAATGCCCTTCCTGTAAACAACAATAGACAACTAAAAAGAGCGGATTTAAATCAACCTGTTTTAACCGGATAGGCATGGTTTAAAATATAAAATATAAGAATATTAAAAATATAAAATTACAGAAGAATAAAGAATATGTTCATAAATTGATTGCGAAAAACCTAAGTGATCTAAAATAGAGTCTCCAACATTCTTTCCAAAACGAAATTGATAAGCAATATCAAAAGTAAATAATTGCTTTTCAATAAAGCCTGTGCCAATCGTTATTCCCCAGAAATTATCCGGACTATTTTCAGCTGGAGCAGGATCATAAAACAATCCAAAGCAAAATGGTAAAGCATATTTTGCCGATTCAAGCATTATATATTCCATGCCCATTCGAAATTGATTACTTGCATTGATTGTTGATGTTTCAATACTTTCACCAGTGATTGGAGATCGTTCGTTACCATTTAAATCTTTTAAAATAAAATCATTCCAATTTGTTCTATAAATATCAAAAGAAACTGTAAATTTGTCAGAATATTTGTAGGAAATTCCAAGTCCTATTGACATTGGCATATATAAAGATTCATCGCATTCATAAGGTTGTGGGGTATTGATTGAATCATAATATGGTGGAAGCTCAGGATAATATGTTTTTGATACAGTGTGCGTATAACGATTTAACTGTCCTTTAAAAGGTACTTTGACTACTAACCCCAAGCTATAACCACTATTATTGATATCCTTCCACATTAATCCTAAATTCCAGCTATATCCTTTAAAAATATAGGTATCTGTTTTTAATATTTCGTCAATAAAAAAATTCTTGCCATCCATCCCAGAACCCTGCTTAAATGATTTTTGTTGCCATTTGTTAGGTGAGATATCGTTATCCCAAATATTAAATGTAATACCAAGTGATAAATTTTCCAAAATTTTTACAGAATAAGCAAAACCCAATGCTGAAAGAGAACCTTCTGATTGATAATCAACATGGTGTTTTTGATTTGTATGTTGTAATATAAAATTCCATTTTTTATTAAAATCATATCGTTTTTGATAGTTTAATGAAAAAACCATTTTGGTTTCACCCATTAAAAATGGAGATGCAATACTGAAATAATTCGAACAAAAATGTGAAACAGTTTGAGGACCATTTGATTCAGGAGATACATTAAAAATATTATTCTCAATTCTGTGAACAAAGGTCCCAACCATGGAAATTTCTGCTCTATCTAAATCAGTTAAACCAGCTGGATTCCAGTCAGCAGCTGTAGCATCATCTGCTATTCCAATAAAAGCCCCTCCCATACCAATGGCTCTTGCACCAGAACCAACAGGTATTGGAGATGAAGGGAATTCGATTCTCGTTGGAGCACTCGCAAACGTTATCTCTGAATAAGTCAGAAATATTAATATATAAAAAAATATTCGAAACATTTTTTCTAAACCTAATATAGTTAAAGGATTCAAAATTTTTATCGCGTAATAACGAAATCACCTTTTTGGATTAATTTTGATAGTTGACGCAAGATTGCGATAGAGTTCTTATCATTTACTTCGTTAATCGTTGCAATGCCTAAAACTTTGAAATCTATGTCTTCATGTTTTTCAAAAACAATTATTTCCATATTCTCTTTTATTCTGCTCAATGAATTAAGCGTTGTTGTTATTTTTTTGGGTTCTTTTTCAAGAATGATTCCTTCTATCAATGGTAATTCAAAAGATAAATTGTGTATAATTTGTTTAATCAAATTAAGAAGAATATCACGTGTAACAATAAAATTTTTATCAGCATGTTCATTTTCCCAATAAGCATCGACTTTTACGACACTATTATTTGTTTCGGAATGAGTCAAATTGACGAAAATTTCAATCCAGCTATACATTTCGATGATTATCCCATTTAAAATATAATCAAAATTTTGATCTTTAGTTAATGTACATCTAAAACGCCTTTGTTCGAGCATCTTTAAGTCTAATAGTTGTTTAGTCATATTATTTAAACAAGTCTTAGAAGAGTCCTCTTCAAAATCATCAATATAAACTTTAAGTCGTTTATCATATGCTTTAATTGAAGGTTCTTGATATTTGAAATTAAGTATTTGTCGACACTCATTTCCTTGATGATCTATTGCTCTGATAATGTATGAATTATAACCTTTTTTCAAATGAACTAAGTAGCTGAAAGCACATTTGTTTCCAAAAAAATCAATTCGCTTTTTGTTTATAAATAAGGCTTTCACGCCAGAGTTATCATAAACATTTCCTTCAATTAATACACTATTAAGAAATACAGTATAGTTTTTGCCTGTATTATATTTTTTTAATATAATTTCAGGAGATTTATTATCATTTTGTGAAATATTATTAGTCAATGCAAATATCATCATATTGTTTATTTCAGAGTTTCCATTATATGCCAGTAATTTTTTTTTGGAAGAAGTATTGTTATCAGGGAAAAAAGGTATGTTAGCTGAGGTCTTATTTCCTGCCAGGTCAATAGCACTAATATCAATCGAAAAAACATTTTTTTTCAATGAGAATCGCTTTATAAACGAAAAGTTTTTTTTGTTAGAACATATATGTTCTACCTCATTAATAGTTACTTTCACAATGCCTGAATTATCAAAAATACTGCCTTTACATATCAGTTCAGATTGTGTTTTTTGAATGTTTTCAATATGAATAGAAGGTCCAATATAATCTACATTAATAGTGATGTTCTTAATACTTTGTTTACCACTTAAATCATGTGCAATTATTGAAATGATATTTTTGCCTTCGATAAGTGTTTTTTGTATATTAAATCGAATTCTTTCATTTGACTGATCAATATAAATATCTTTGTTGTCAACTTGAATACTTTGAACGAAAGTGTCATCTTTTACGATACCTTCGATACAAATCAACGAATCATTTGTCCATGATGAATTTTGAGGAGAATATATTTCAATATAGGGGTTAGACACATCTGACTGATTTTTTTTAATGAATTTTTTTCTGGCCCTGTTAAGATAAATTTTTGCTCTTGTAGATGCTTGTGTTTTTATAGAAGCTTCAAACATGTCAATGGCCTGTTCGATAAAATCTTGCCGGTATAGAACAATGCCAAGTTCTCTTTGAGGAAAATAACCAGGCTTATTGTTAATGCTGATCCAGTGTCGGCCATATGTTCGGGCAGAATTACTATCATTGTTTCTTTTGCTAATAGCAGTACGAAAGTCAGCTTCTGCTTCTTTCCATAAACCACCCTCCTCAAAAGATAAACCGCGTTCATAGTAATGCCACCATTTTCCATTAAAAGGAACTTGAGTAATGCCGTATTTTTTTTTTGTTTTTTTTGATACGTCACTATAAAAAAAAGAATGGCAGCCAAGCTGTACAATGATAACTGTAAAGATTAGCCCAACTAAAAAACGATTCAAACGAATAAACATAAAAAACCTATTTATTTCCATTTTGGTACCATACAATACGTAGACCAAGATCACTATATCGATCTGTCCTAAGATATTTAAACCGATGTGTACATATTGCATACATTTGAGGTGTACTCCAGCTGATGCCTCGGACAACTTTAGCTGGACTTTCGAACAAATATCTTGGGTTTTGGAAAACATTTTTTCTATAAGGAAACGTTATAAAAGAATCTTCGCACCACTCTAGAACATTTCCAGAAAACCCAATTAACTTTTTAGACTTATACGCTAATGGGTCAATAGGATAAGTACTATTTACAGATATATCTTCTTCAAAGAACTCTTCTTTAATATTTTTTCGACAAACATATTCCCATTGCGCTTCAGATATTAACCTGAACTCTCCTTTACTATGTTTTGTATTTAGGATTTTTATGAACCTATCAGCATCTTCCCATGAGATATTTTCTACAGGACAATTATGCCCACAGTCTTTAAAAAAAGAAGGGTTTTTTCCCATCACTCTTTTCCATTGTCCTTGGGTTATTTCAGATTGACCGATCCAAAATGAGTCTATACATATCTGTGCCTTTGAGTTATCTAATTGCTTATCATTTATAGATATTTTATTATTTAAATCATAACAACCGCCCTGAATAAAAAGTAAGTGAATTCCTGCTTGAATACTTGTTAAATATTGCTCTTGTGATATTGTTTGAGAATTAAATAAATGAAAAAAGTCGAGATTAAAAAAAAATGAATACTTGTTTATCAATATAGTTGTCACAAAAAATGAAATTAGCATCATATATATGACGATTTTTTTACTTTTAATTACCCAATCAACAAATAGTTTTATTTGTAAAGGCTTAACAAAGAGAAAATTCACCAGTGATTGCAATTCGTCTTTATGTATTTTAACAATCGTTTTTTGTTTCAATATATCTTTTTTGGATAAAAGACTGAATTCATTTAAAGACATATGCCTGACTTTGTGTTCATTAAGCATTTTTGTATGAATGGGGTTAATATTTGCAAAAGGGACCAAAAAAAGTTTATCTTCAGATTCAGAAATAAAAGCTTCCAATTTAAGGTCAAAACCATTTCGAAAAACGCTGGATAATAAAGAAGGTGGTTTAATACTCCCCGTGCACCATATATTTATTTCACTGGAATCATTATCAAAAAATATTTTTCTTGAACAATTAATCCATGCTAAAAAAAAGGCAAACCCCATTGAATCACCAATATATGAGTTATGTTGATAGACTTTATTTTTGGAATCAAAAGCTTCAGGTGCAATACTTTTAATAGCTAAACAAATATTGTCAATATCTGATGTATTTGGATCTGCCAGTTCTTCATCCAAAACTGAAATATCGTCAGGTGAACCCACAAAAAAAACGCCTAACCCAACAAAATCATTTTCTATAATATTTGGAAAACAAAATCGAATCATTGAATAACCTTAAGTTTAATCAGTGTTGCCCATCGTTCTTTTGTTGGGTCAAAGGTTAAAGATGTTTCTGGAATGATAATTCCACCACTTAAATGTGTTCCCAGATAAAATTCTGAGAAAATGTTCCTTGTTTCAGGATTGATAAAAACAGCCCATAGTTCATAACCTGCAATAATGTTTGCAGACCATGATAATTGAATGTATGCAGGGGCTTTATTATAAGCACTTCTCCATAAGCACGAAATTGTTATTTCACCATTATGTAATTCAAAGGAGTGACTTTGCTCTGGAATATCTGAAGCAGATACCGGTTGACCAGCCCACTGAGGAGTCCAAATAGGTGAAATCCATTCAATTAAACGAATAAAACTTTCTTTTACAGGCTGTATCTTATTTTGCTTAATAGCGAAAAAGGAATTTTTGCTTTCTTCTTTAGCAAAAGATGTAGAAATTTCATTTCGAATAAATCTATGTTGCGCCATGCGAATGATCATTCTAATTTTAGGAGATCTTGAAGCAAGTTTAAGGATCATCTTTCGTTCTTTTTTGTCAAGATTGGATAAACCTGTTTGACTGGAAATTTTACGAATAATTGCCTTGTTTTCTTCAGTTAATGATGTCGTATCATTAATTGCTTTTTTCTGTTCCTGCTGAAGGATATTTATGAATGTATTACTTTTTGTCATTTGATTATCTTCTTTTGATTTTACAACATGTAAATATGCCTGCCATGAGTTAAAATTTGATATCATAGCATGTATACTTTCATTGTTTTTTGAAAACTTAATAAGATCCATTTCATTTTTCATAGGCTCAAAATATACACAATTAGAATAGGTAACGCGTTCATCTTCTCCAAAATAATATTTTTTTAAATCTGAGCTCACAAAAACATTCCAGGTCTTTCCATTTGAAACAGAATCTTTAGGCATAAGAATTTTTTTGCGATGTTTCGGTCGAACGATTAGATAATTATTATTAAATTTTTCCATCGCACAAATTGAAAAAGAGATATATTCGTTTTCTACAAACTGATTCATTTCATCAGATGAAAACTTCACTGTTGAAATATCATCAAGTTGATGAATCACCTGTGTTTTATTTGCTCCCATATACCAGAAGTTAACTTCAAGCCATCCCAAAAGAAAAAATTTTTTAATGGCTTTTCTGTCAATTTCATAGCAACGTTCTCCATATTCATCTGTTTCGTATGGAAAGGTTCGTATTGTTTCCCATGATATTAGACTATTCTTTTGATTCCCATACAGGTCAGATTCAACGTAATTACCAGTTGAGCAAATATCTTCAAATTCTTCTATAATATTATGTACATTTGATGAATACCAAACTCTGTTTTCGTAAACATAAAGATATTCGGAAATATCTTCATGTCTCTTATTCCAGACAAAATTTCGAAGTTCCATCAGTTCATGGCATAAAAAATCTTCAGACATTTTTATTTTAAAAGGAATCCAGGACATTTCTTACCCTCAAAAAGCAGTTAATGAAATAAAACAACTTGCCTTTTTTATATCATCTTCAAATTGATTTGACTTCGTCAAAGCCAGTTCATCTCGCTTGGAACACTCTGAACAAAAAACGTTCACATTTGATTCAGAACCTCCAGCTTGTAGAATAAAATCTTGTATTTTTATTTCTTCTTCCTGTAGATTTACAATTTGGCTTGCTTTGATAAATCCATTCGCTTTAACAATCAATTCAATTTTCTCCTGGGGTTCATGAATAATTCGATATCTGCCATTTTCAAGACTGCAAAGGCTGACACCAAAATTGGTTTCGATCAATGCATTTTTAACAGGTTGACTTTGTTGGTCAGTTATGACTCCCTTTATGATTCCTGTAAAAATTCCATCTGGTGAAAATACTTCAAGTCTGTATGGAATCATAAGGTCCTCATGACTTTTTGCAAATACCTTCAAATAGTAAATACCTTCAATGGCAAATTCATATTCAAAAACACAGCTATCAATATTTTCGAAGAGCAACTTGTGGTTATCATCATAGATATTCATAAGCATTTGGCAAGAATCAGGGAGATTGCTTATTATTCGAATTTTATAAGGTATATTATTTTGAGCAAAAAATTTTAAACAGTCAATATCATTTTTATTATGCAGATTATGAAACTGTGTAGAATTAATTGAAAGATGCCTGGCAAGACATAATTCATTATCGTCTTCATAGAAATCTTTGCCATGTGTTTGAAAAACCTTTGTCGATTTATGAAGGAAAGTTTTTTCTGTTTCATCTGTAGCATATATTGTTACATCATATATTCCACATTGTTTAAAAAAATTACATTCTCCTTTAAACAAATTCTTTTCAACAGGTTGAAAAACACATGTAGTCTGTTCATTATTGAAATCAGGAAAAATGATATTTGCCCATACATTTTGAATCGTGTACTGCGTTTCAAAATTATCTGCCCAAATGATTCCTGGTGAATAGATATCGTTTAATTCAATAGATGGCATTTGTAAAATAGTGGGGTTTTCTAACTGAATCCCTGTCCCTAATTGTATGCCCAAACCAATTTGAAAATGTTTCATTGGTATCGTACTGTTCGAATAAGAAATCATTTGAGGCCCTTTGTCATAAAAAGAATTGAAAAAAAATCCACATGCGCCTCTTGAATATTGAAACGTTTTTTGAATATCATTACCGCTATGAATACCATTCCAAAAAAAAGCAGAAAAAGAGATGTCTTTTCGAGAGATTTGATCATTTGATGTGCTGGTTATTATCATTCTGTTATCATTTGACGCCAAAATATCCATAAAACTACCTGAATAATCAGAATCAATGATAATGATTTGCGAACAAACCTTTTCCTGTATTTGCAATAACCAAACGTTCAACATTTCCTTTGTAATTGATTCTGAAAGATCAACTTGAAATTCATTCGGGGCACCACTGCCTGTTAAATATAAAACAAATTGGTCTGTATTGCTCTGTAGCCATTTTGTTATCGCAGATTTTATATTATCTGAAAAATTCGTCATTGTTTCATTGTCACTTGATGGACTTATCACTAATATATCTTCTTCTTCATAACCTTGAAAACGTAACGCATTATATGCCATCATAACATTCTTTTGACAAATGTCCGACAAGCAAAAACCTTCAATAATAATCGCTCTGTTTCTTAAAGCATTTTCCTCTGTTTCAGGAGCTGATAGTTTTTTGCTTGATATATGGCCCCATTGATCTTTTGCAAAAATCAAAATGTAATTAGGATTTATTGGCATTAAATGATCATATGTTCCAATAAATTCATTTTTAGAGTAAACAAAGTTCACAGTTGGCAATTCGTTTATCGGAACATCATTTTCAAGGTTATGATCAGGAACTAAAACAGCCCATACATTAAGAATTGAGTATGGACTTGAAACAGTTGCTTTCAAGGTCAAAGACTCTGGATGATGTGTACAGGTAACCTGAGGAGATTCTCCTGTTACAGTAAGGCAATCACCAATATTTAGATCAGTGTCTATATTACTTTCTAACAAAGGTTTTTGAAGTTCAGCAGTATTAAAAAGAGCTTTTTTAGCTCTGTCAAAGCTATCATTTATATCAAAACATTGAAATATATTGGTCCAAAATAAGTTTGAAAAAGATAGAGATCCCTGGTTAAGGAAATATGCTTTTTCATCAGATGAAGTACTTGTAATAATAAGCCGCTTATTGCTATCTAATTTTGGTTGAAGCTCATGAATAAAAGAACCTGAATTGCATGCATCATAGATAAATATAATATTTATTGCGAATTGATTTTGAAGCAAATCAATCCAGGAATTTAAATCCTCTGCCAGTAACGTTTCAGTACCACTCATTTTGAAAGTTTTGTTTCCACCATGATCAACAAGATAAATAATCAGTGTTTTGGCATTCTTTGACCAATCAATTATTAAGTTTTTCAGATTTTCGTTTGTTGCTTTAGCAACAGTATCAGAAATATTATCGTTATCTATGTCTAACATAGTATTTGCGGATAAATAGCGAATATTATTTTTTTTGAGATTTTTGTAAATCAGGGTTCGATACGCAAAATTAGCACAGGCTTGCGTTGTATCCCATATTCTATTACCTGAAAAGGGACCGCCACCAGCAACAATAATTGCTTTTTCTTCAATTAATTCCATTTCTTTTTTTTCAAACACTTGTATGCGATGATTGTCTGTATCAGTTATGTAAATATTGCCATTGGGATGAATTGCAAGAGCTCCAGGAGAATTCATTTGTCCTGGTGAACTTCCTGTTGAACCAAAAGAAGCGACAAAAAGGCCATCTGTGCTAAACTGTTGAATTCTATTATTTTCAGAATCTGCAATAAAGACATTTTCTATATTGTCTACTCTTTGAATTTCAATCCCTTTTGGTGAATTAAATTCACCAGGATTTAGACCTTTGTTTCCCCACTGAAATAAAAATTTTCCATTTGAATCAAACTTTTTTATACAATGCTTAATTGAAAGATAAATATTATCGTTGCAATCCAATTCAATACCCAAAGGTGGACTATCAGTGAAATGTTCCTCTTCGATGTGCCAGTTCAACAAGTCGCCATCAGGATTGTATTTCCGAACATCTGATTCATTCGCTACATAAATAAAATTATTCTTATCCACTGCGATATCAACCGGACAAACTAAAATTTTCCACTTGTTGATTAACGTACCATTAGAATCGTATATATTGATTGATTGTTTATATTTATCACCAACAATTAAATTGCCATGATGATTGACCGTAACAGTACAAGGTTCTTTTAATTCTTGTTCTCCCCATTTAGAGACAAAGCCCCCTTTTGAATCAAACTTTTGAATGCGATGATTATTTGTATCTGCAATAAAAATAGAGACATCGCCTGAAATCGCAATTCCCTGAGGTGTGTTAAAAAATCCTTCCTGATTGTTACTCACACTCCATGAAGAAATATATTGCCCTGATAATGAGTACTGTAAAATAGAATGTTTGCTAATATCTGCCAGATAGATTTTCATGTTATGAACGACTGATAAACCATAAGGTATACCTTGAATTTTAATTGATTGTTTTAATCTCATTTCAGAATCAAAAAATATCAGATTATGTTCATATTTACTGGTAATATAAAATTGTCCCTGTTTATCAACACAAATAGCTACAGGTTCTTGTCCGCCAGGCATCGTCCAGGCTGTTTGGAAAACACCATATGGACTGTATTTTTTGATTTTACTATTTTTTGTATCTGCAACATAAACATAATTATCAGGACTGATAGCAATGTCTTCGGGAAAATTGAAATTGTCAGACCATTGGGTTAAATATTTACCATTTGAATCAAATTTTAGTATTCTATTGTTTTGAGAGTCTGCAACGTAAATAAAATGACTATCTGATGCAATACCATGAGGATGATCAAATTTTATATCTTCATTTTCCTGATCTCCCCAGGAAAGGATAAAATCACCATTTGATGAAAATTTTTGAATCCTGTTATTCGTTGTATCAGTAATATATACATAACCTTTTCGATCAATTGCTATACCAATTGGTGTATTAAATTCACCTTCTCCAGTTCCACTACGCCCCCATTTCGTAATAAAGCCGCCATCAATAGTAAATTTTTGAATACACTCATTTACACTATCTACAACATAAATAAACTTGTTATCAAAGACAGCAACATCAGTAGGGGCGTAAAAATACCAGGGATGTTCATATGCTGGCCATATATGATTTAACTGCCAATATTCCTCTGCCTGTATTAAAGATGGAAAAGAACAAAAGAGACTGGTTATTATAAAATCTATCATAATGCATTGTTTGAACATGGCTATTACAACTCCAATTATTACTTTTGAAATTATAGCTATTTTGCAGAAAGATGATTCAAAAGCAATAAAACATCTGAAAGATCCAGTTTGTTATCTTTGTTTAAATCACCTGTTATTTTGTTAGGTTGTAGTTGAATATAACGCCTTAATATTGCATTAGGTTCTAATGGAATTTGCATTTCAAAAAATTCATATCCTGTCGCTTGAACAAAAAGTGTATAATCATCATCGGGTGAATCTTTAAAACTAAAGCAACCCTGTTCATCAGTTAAACTTGAACCTTTTCCATTAGAACTAACTTTTGCCCTTTGAATGGGTTTATCTGTTATTGCATCAAAAATAGTTCCAATTATTGATCCCTCATCGCTTGCATGCGGTTGATACATTTTAATTTTGTATTGGATCAGGGGATTGTTTTCTGAACTAGTTATTCCGATATAATAAGAACTTGTTTCAGGAGAACAAAACTCTAAAAGGTTACTATTGTCTTCAGATTTCGTTATCTTTTGAGGCTCAGAAGTATTTCCTGTTGAACGATACAATGATATATTTATGTTGGAATAAGAATCTATTTTTATTGTGTAACATTGATTTTTTATCGCGTAAAAAGTCAGCCAGTCCTGGTCCTCTTGATCCAGGACATGTTCTTTTGCCTCACCATCAATGAATATTACTTTTGCTTCTTGATAGTTGTCATCCTTTTCAAAATAGTCTGTTCTTGAATCTCGATAAATCTCAGTTGGTGATTTTGTTGAAATAGTATAATTATGAATATTTTTTGCAAAAACGTTCACTAAATACACACCATCTTTTTCAAAATTGTTGTAAGTCGTGACATACTCGCAAGAACTGTTTTCTATTTGTTGCATAGTTACTGAAATAATTTCAGGCTGACTCTTATATTGAATTTCTGCCCATACCTTGCTGATTTGGTCACACTCAGAAGAAAGCAATGCTGTAATGGTTGCAGTATTATTTGAAGCATATAGCGGCGGTACTTCGTTAACAATTATGTTAATATTTGATTTTACGATTGAGGACTTTTGAAAAAGTGCATAACCATTTCTGTTTTTAGCACAAACTGTGATATCATAAGTTCCTGTTTGAATAAATTGATCATAAACTGCTTCAAAAAGCTTATCATTGTTCAAACTGCGTACCAACTCAATTTCAGGAAGATTGCTTTCTGGCATATCCGAATTATTGGTCTGTGTGTTTGGTGGAGCAATTATCGCCCATACTCGCTGTGTATCAGACTCATTTTCTGGAAAATGGATATTTGCCCAAATTTTAAATGATGTTTGTTCACTTATGTTCGTTTTATCAAAAATTTCGTAAATATAAGGGACAGATACCCCTGGGTCATATTCTCTTCCTACTGTTAAATCTGATTCAAGCAGTTTAATATTTTCATCTTCCATCCCATCACCATCAACATCAAGAGTAGGTTTTTGATCTGGAACCTGGTTTTGAGCATAATCAAAGGCTTCCCCTATTGTCATACCTCTATAAATGGCATCAAAAAATTGATAACTAAAGGAAGATTCATTTTGAAATAAGGCATTTTCATAATATGCAGCACTGGTAATGACGATTCGAACATAACCTTCGGGAGCAGGCATATTGGGAAGAAACGAGCCTGACTGACAGGCATCATAGATGAAAAGAATTGGAATGTTCAGCCTTTTTTGTAAAGTATCCAGCCATTCATCCAATATGAGTACATCAAGATCTTTATTGTTTATGTTCGTCTTAAATATTTTGTCACCACCATGATCTACAAAAAAAATGGTAAGATCAGTTGTTGGTGTATAAGATGTTGGCCACGTAGTAATGGCATATTCAATTTGGGTATAACTGGTTTCAGCATCAACGCGTTCATTGCCTTTTTCAGGGCTTAAATAATATATACTTTCGTGTGTATATCCTTGATAAATCAACGCATCATATGCACGATCTGCCGACTTTATGGTTTGTTCAAGTATCAAATCATCTTTTTTGGTTCCTGCAACAATTATTGCTTTTGTATTTAGCAAATAAGACTCTTCAGGTTCAACATAAGTTACAGCACCAGAAATAACATGGCTTGTTTCTGGTTTGAAAAATCTTAACGAATAATGACCACTTGAATAAACTGCCGGAAGATCTATGATGGCATTTTGCTCATCTACAATCTGTGGAAATACTTCTGTTAAAATGGGTATATCAAATACTTGCAGTCCTATGTTCAAACCACCGAAATATGCATTGTTATTGTGTATCAACAAACATCCAATATTGTCAGACAAGTTAATTGAGCCAACAATGACTGGATATTCTGGATCGCTTACATCCACAACTTTCAATCCTTCGACGACACCTTCAGCAATGTAAGCTGTATTCTCTTTGATAAACAAATGCTTTGCTTCAACAGTTGAAAGTGAGCCGATATGCCTGTTTAAACTGGAATCGTAAATATGAAATCCATCTTTTACACACGCAAAAAATATTTGGGATTCAGATATTGCAATATCATCCAAATACATTTTCAAGTCAACTTCATCAATAACTTCTGGATGCAATTTATTCTGAATATCAATGATAATAACTTTCTGATAGTCATTAATCACAAATATTCTTTGCTGGGAAATAGCCATTTTCCCAACGCCACCAAAAAATACAAGAGAACTGATAATAACCGGTTTTTCAGGAACAGTGAGCTCACATATATACATGCCAGCGTCTGTACCTAAAAACAGAAATGAATCAAGTTGCTTAAGGTTCATGACCGGAGAGTCTGTTTCTAGTGTATAAACTATTGATGAAGACTCTGGATTTTTTATATCAATAACCTGAAGTCCATAGCGATAGTCAGCAACATATGCGATATTTTGATAAATAAGAACATCTCGTGCATAGCCCGGTGTGTTTATGTGATCAATAAGCTCATTTTGGGCTGCATCAAAAACGTAAAAACCAGAATCGTTTCCTGCAATAAATGTCAGTCCATTGGAAAAAGCAATATTGCATACAATGTCAGGTACTGGCATTGATGCGATTTTTTTTGGGTATGACTTGATAAAATCTCTTGTATTTACAATTTGCAAGCCACTTTTTCTGTCTGCGATCATTGTTTTTTGAAGGTCAATCGTTACTCCCAAAGCAAAATCCGGAGTATCTATCATTCCTATGGAGGTTGGGTTTGTGTGATCTGACAAATCAATGATTTGGATACCAAACTTTCCACAAGCAACATAAGCAGTAGAATCTATGACGCTAAAGTCATTTACGATTCCATTCAATTCAAATGCAGATATTTCTTTTACATCTGCCAAATTGCTGATGTCTACACATTTAAGAATTCGGGTGAAAGAACATTTATCAAGTATATAAGCGATGTTACCACATATTTTGATTTCCTGGGCATTACAAAGTAAGTTATTATAGGAAAAAACAGGTAACATGTTTTCAGAATTACTTAAATCGTATATAGCCAAACTGGTTCCATCGACAATAAACCCATAACTGTCTTTAATCGCAATTCCTGAGCATAAGATCTGTTCAAAATTTTTGACAATTGGGAATTCAGGTTGATGGATATCAATAATTTGTAAGCCTGTTCGATTGACAACGTAGGCGGTATTTTCAAAGATCATTAAGTTCTCAGCATAGTTGATTGGAGGAACAGTTGTTATGATAATTGGATGAGATGAATCTTTTAAATCAATGATATGTAAGCCAGACGAATCACTGACCACATAAGCAACGTTTCCAGATAATGCGATTTCTGTTGATTTACCAGGCAGAGCTAAAGTTGATTTAGAAATGGGAAATGAAGGCTCTGTGATATCAAATATCTGGAATCCATCCTCATAGTTGGTTACATAGGCCATGCTCCCTGAGACCGCAACTCTTTGTGCTGGACCAGCCGTTTGGATAGAACCGATAATGAGTTTATTGTTAATAAAATCTTTATACATGGTACATCTTGTATGCTCATCAAAGGCGTTTCCTTTGACATTAATTCTTAAGGATTTTCCTGTTATTCCAAGTGTCGGGTATACATGATCAATATTTATGGGATTATCAGTCTCAGTATATGTTGAGGCAAGTGAATAACCAAACATAAATTGTAAAAAAACTAAAATAAGAACTATTTTTTTTAGATAATTTTTTTTTATTTGGGACATTTTATTTCCTTTAGTTAATATGTATGTTATCATTAGCCATGATTTAACAATAACAAAAATTGTATACAGATATGATCAGGAAATCAATATTAAAAAAAATATAATTTTTATATTACAAATAAAATAAATATATTAACTATATGAAAAATTTTTATGCTTTAATTATCAAAGATAAATTATTTTTATATCATTTAATTTATTAATAGTATTATAAAATCTAATATTCATTTTTAATTATTTTATCATATCTCAACAAGCCTGTTTTTTTTATATGCTAATTATGCCTGAAACATGGACATTTTTTTTATGAAAAACTTTTTTTGATGAAAGAAAGTTTAGATTTATCATCAATAAAATAATTTACAGGAGGTCTCATGAATAAACAAATCATTAACCTTTTCAGGCTTCAATGCTTCTTAAGTCTGTTAATTTTTTTTACTGTGAGCACTTCATTTGCTGAGAATTTAAAGCTTGGTGTAGTGTATAGCTTAATGGAAAAAGAATCAGGATCTAGTTTTGTAATAGATCATACTAAAGTCGAAGAGGATATTGATTTAATTATAGATAAGATAACGAATAATTGTCCTGCTTCCAGTAACATAAAGCTTGTCATTCAATCAGAAGTGGTTTGGAAATTTACACAACCATTTGAAAACAAATACGATTTTAATTATTTAAAAACATTTGCGGAGATATTGCAACGTAAAAATATTAAATGGACACCTTTACTTGGTGTTGCTGATGTACCCCACTGGTTAGAAAATTCAGAAAAATACAAAGAAGATTTGTCTGTTGGAGCATATCACGGCATGCCTTTTTCTCCTTTTTCTGATGTATGGAAAATATCTACAAAAAACTGGATTATTGAATTTGCAGACCAATTTCAGGAATACATTGGAAAAGGCAATTTAATAGAAGAAATATTAATAACCAATGAAATGATGTTTGTTTCTATTTATGATGCATTAAAAACTGTTGATGGGAATACCATTCGTGCAGACAGACTTACGATTACAAAATGGAATGAATTACAATCCAATAATTCAATACTTTTTAAGGGGTATACACAAACTCAAATACCTGATGAAATACAAAATGAATATCTGGAGTTCAGAAATAATAAATTCGAAGAATTGTTATGCAATTTGAGAAAATGGACTGTTGAAGCATTACCAGATAATAAAACTATACCTGTTAGCTGGAAATTTGCAGATATAGCCCAAAAGATAGATACCGATAAAAATAAACCTCTTATAGATAATTATGAATTAAGGAGTAAACTCTGTGGACTCACAAAAAATATCTTAAAAAAACTGCTTAAAGACACTCCCTTTATAGGCATTGATATCTATGAAGGAAGGAAAGAAAAGTGCTCTGATCTTACTGATAATATACTATTTTATAAGGGATATTTAAATTATAGTGGCGATATTTATTTGACAGAATACAATGCTCTGGAAAGTTTGTTTACAAGAGATGAACTCAAAAACTGTATTACTGAATGCTATAATAAATGTATTAAGTATATAACGTTTTTCAGGTGGTCAGATAATGGTGAAGCTAATGTAAATTATGGAATTGATAATAAAGAAAATCAGATTGAAGCACTTTCATCCATTTTTTCCAATATTCGTAATAATGATTTTCTTCCAGATGACATATTTCCAGATGTTAAGAACTGTAGTTCATCTTATAGTTTAGCAATAGGAAAATTAAAGGAAATGAATGTTATTAGTGGGCACGATGATGGTTATTTTAGGCCTGATGATCCTGTAAATAGAGCAGAGTTTTCAAAAATGCTAGTAAAAACAATAGAGTTTGTTAATCCAACTTTTTTTACAACAAATATGGTTAAGGATTATAAACAAATCAATATTCCTTATTATCGAAATATATTTAAAGATTTGGAAAATGATAAAGTTGCATGGTATGATGAATTCATTTATAAGCTCTGCTTAAAAAAATTAGATACGTCCGAGGCAAGAATCATAAATGGATACGAGGATGAAACATTTAAACCCGCCAACACAATCATAATGGCTGAAATGTTTAAAATGATTGTGCAAACCTTCTTTCCTATTGATCCAACGTATAATCTGAAAAATGAAAAATGGTATGACCCTTTTGTGCGTTTCATAAAAGAGAGTAATGATGTTCATATTACGCCTATATATAGAAATAATAAATGGATCAGTGTTGATAATTATTCAATAGATGAACTGAAAAAGGAAGTAACACGAAAAGAAGCATCCAAGGCTTTATTTGATGCGTACATGTGTTATCAAACTCTTGAAAATAATTAAAAAATGGAGGTTATCATGAACTTATACCATCATTTAATTTTGGTTGTAATGATAAATATTTTGTATGTTTTAAGTAGTTTTACCAACGCCCTTGTTTATGCAGCAAGTATTGGTAATAACTATGAACAGCAAATTCCAGTCGAAGGTGTTCAGTTGCCTTCTGTAAGAATTGAAACTCTTATGAAAATAGATAAAGGTGGTATCATTGATGTCAGTGCTTTTGCAAACATTGATACACAAAATGGTGGTCAGCCTTTTTATTATTGGTATGCAGACAAAGGTACTTTTCAAATGCATACCAGTTATCCGGATTATAGCACTGTGACATTCAAAGCGCCAGAATACTCGTGTGAAGTTATAATTGCCGCTCAGGTCGGTGATAGACTAGGGTACATTGCCACTGACAAGCAAACGATTATAGTAGGAAATGGAAATCAGGAACCTGATGATCCACCCTTTGAGCCAGGCATTCCTGACCTTATTATTGAAAATCCTGAAGCCAAACCGAATTTCATGCAGGCAGGTGATACTATTGTCATTCGATCCAGGATTAGAAACATTGGAACTCAAGTATCACCTTCCTGTAAAATGGGCTATTATTTATCATTAAATGGTAGCATTTTGGATAATTCTGATATTCAACTACGCAGTGAAAATGTTAGTCTTTTGCAGGTAAATTACTCCCATATACATGAATTTGCAGTTAATATTCCAGAAGACATTGCTTTCGGTACTTATTATTTGATATTTCAAGTGGATGATCAAAATACTGTTATAGAAAAAAATGAAGAAAACAATAGTGCAATAGTAAAAATTGAGATCAGGGAAAAGCCTGATCTCGAATTTACAAATTATTCTGTTCCAGGCACTGCAAATGCCGATGAAATGGTTTCAGTTCGTGTTGATATTATTAATTCTGGATCATTAAGTACCTCAGGTTCATCTCAATCTGGTTACTATTTTTCTCAAAATAATTCAGTTTGGGACAGCAATGATATTTTTCTTGGTCGTTCATATTTGGGAGATTTAATATCCAATGCCTCTCAAACTTTTACTTATGAGTTAAAAATTCCTCCTGCGGCAAAAGGTAATTGCAGCATTATTTTCTATGCAGATCATACAAACCTTATCCTGGAAAGCAATGAAGAAAACAATATTCTCGCAATTCCTATTTATATAAATCCTGTTGATCCCGGCGGGCAAGACCTGGTTGTTGAAAATGCTACCTTGGAAAGCCCAAATATAAATGCTGGAGAAAATTTTGATGTTGATTATACCATGAAAAATATTGGGACAGAAAATATGAGAAGCACAAGAATTGGCTTCTATTTATCTTCAGATTCACAATTGGATAACACAGACATTTATAAGGGAGATTGCTATATTGACTCATTACCTGCCGGTACATCCTCCCAACATAATGATCGTTTGGGCATACCATCGAATATTTTACCTGGAGAATATTACATACTATTTGTTGCTGATTATAAACAAACATGGCTGGAAAGCAATGAAAACAACAATATTTTGGCAATTCCACTTCAAGTTACCGCACCGGATTTAAAGCCTGTTCAATTCGAGATTCATCCCGTTGCAGCAATTCCAATTTTGGGAAAACTGGATGTCATCGTTTCAATAAAGAATGTAGGAAATGGCATCAGCAACAGAACAGAAGTCGATTTCTTTATTTCTGACAATGATCAATATGATACTGACAGTGATGAATGTATTAGCGGTGATAGCATTCAATCAATCCTTCCGAATAACAGTTTTATTTTTGAAGATCAATTTACTATTCCAATAAGCATTAGTACTGGCAATAAATATTTGATTTGTGTAATAGACCGCTATGATACAAGCAAAGAATCAAATGAGTCCAACAACATTATATATTTACCCATTACAATACTACCTCAAAATAATCCGCCTGTGCTAAGCGCAAACCCCGATATTTCGATCACAAAAAATCAATTGTACTTTTTAACTACAACATTTACAGATCCTGACACTGACGAACAACATACTGTTGTCATTGATTGGGGAGATAGTTCTATCCTTTATTATGGAAAAATTGATCAAATCACGCATTCAATAACAGGTAGTCATGTTTTCGAGGAAGCAGGAGAATACACAGTTTCTCTGACAATTGAGGATAAACATGGCGATAAATCAAGCAATACATTTTTAGCAACAGTAAAAGAACATGTTCCAGAATCTATAAATCGAACGCTTACTATTGAAGAAGATCAAACTGAACGATTTAGGTTAAATGCAAATCATCCTGAAAACACTCCGCTTGTTTATCGTATTGTCAAGCAAGGGAATAAAGGATTGGCAACCATAATTGACCCTGATGTGGGGATTTGTCAATATGAGCCATATGCCAACGTCTTTGGCGAAGATGTATTGACTTTTAAGGTCAATGATGGAAAGTTTGATTCAAACGTTGCTGAGGTGAGAATAACGATTACGCCTGTTAATGATCTACCTGTTGCAAAAGGAGTTAATTTGAGTACAGAACGTAATATTCCTGTATCGTTTAATCTTTCAGGATCTGATGTTGACAATGATATTGTTTTAACAATTGTAAAGAATCCTTTAAAAGGGCAGGTTCAGTTAATTGACAGTAAAGTGGGAAGTTGCACGTATACACCTGATCCAAATGTAAGTGGTAATGATTCGTTTTCTTTTCAAGTCAGTGATGAACAATCAAGTTCAAACATCGCTGTTGTAAATATCTCTATTGGATGTATGAAAGGTGATGAAGATAATGATGGAGAGATAACTGCAAAAGATGCAGTGAATACTTTTCATCTGTCTTTTAAAACGTCATGGTCGTCAAATGAGTTATGTAAATCAGACTATGATGGTGATGGCGAAATTACAGCTAAAGATGCTGTGCTTATTTTTTGGGCTTCTTTTTGATGTCTATAAGTATAATATATATAATATTTTAAGGAGGAAAAATGAAACTATTTATATTTACCCGTAATAACTCAATTATGGATCGATTTTTACAAATTTGTTTAGCTGCAATAATTATTTGTATGCCTTTAAAGAATGCTTATGCCAGCATGGCTGGTATTGTTAATCCGGAAAATGGTAAAATATTTTCTTTAAAATATCATGCTTCATATTTTAACAATGAAAATTATCATTTTAATGGATGGTCCAACACCGGCCAAATAGATTGGATTAAATTATACATCAATGGTTACTATAAAGGTTCTGTTGATGGTGCAAATGAAGGATCATGGTATTTAGAAAAAAAATTTGATCCTGGCGTAAATGAAATATATATTGTTACAAGGTGTAATTATTCTGGTTGCTCTCGCGATGGTGAACAAAGTTCTTCTATCTTTGTAACCTACATTCCAACGCCAGAAACAGGTGATTTTCGAGTGTCAACAGGTGATTATCAAGACAAGATTAAAATTTATTCATATCTTACATTAAATGGTGTAACAACTTATTATCGGGTATGGAGATGTGATGAAAATAAAATCAATGGTATTGGTTGGAAAAGTATAAATGGATGGCAAACCAGTAAAGAGATAGTTGATCAAAATGTAGAACCTGGAAAAGAGTACTACTATTTTCTTCAAATTTCTTCAAAATCAACAGGAGCATATGATAGTGAGTATAGTCCTGGACAAGTTGGTTACACCGAAGAGCCTTATACATATTGTTACGATGGCGATAAAGATGGTTATGGTGATGACAAAGATACTAAAAAAGCTTTTTCTGCCCCTGAAGGATATGTACTTAATTGTTCAGATCAATGTCCTTTAGATGGTAATAAGTATATCCCCGGGAATTGTGGTTGTGGTGTTGATGAAAGCAATTATAAAACATACTACTTAGATACAGATGGCGATGGGTTTGGAGATCTGGATACACCTAAACAATCATGCACACAACCTGATAAATATGTCTTGGATAGTTCTGATAAATGCCCTTCTGATATAAATAAAAAAGTTCCTGGTTTATGTGATTGTAATGTTGATGACAGCAACTATAAAACATACTATGCAGATACTGATGGCGATGGGTTTGGAGATCTGGATACACCTAAACAATCATGCACACAACCTGATAAATATGTCTTGGATAGTTCTGATAAATGCCCTTCTGATATAAATAAAAAAGTTCCTGGTTTATGTGATTGTAAT
>Ga0272440_1001193_pt1 | contig 21625 bp, 14 predicted proteins | sample SSMMMBAug17_FD_192440 | JGI IMG/M metagenome (GOLD analysis project Ga0272440, IMG submission 192440) | Marine sediment archaeal communities from Little Sippewissett salt marsh, Falmouth, MA, United States - SSM-MMB-Aug17 | ecosystem: Environmental > Aquatic > Marine > Wetlands > Sediment ...
TATAAAAAAGATCTTTTGCATTTTTTTATAGACAGATTAATTTATTTTTGATAGTTAAATAAAAATATCGCGTCTGTAGCTCAGAGGATAGAGCGCCGGACTACGAATCCGTAGGCCGCAGGTTCGATTCCTGCCAGACGCGCTTATTTTAACATGTTCCGACAAGTCGGACGGGTCAAACCTATCCGACTTGTCGGATAGGGATCGTTATTGTTTCGCATCCCTAAATATTCAAAAATTTCCTTCAACATAATCTGAATTCATGACTTGGGCGTTACAAAAAATGTTAGTTACTTTGTTTGTTTGTAAAAAATATTACCACAAAATTGTTATAAAAATCTTCCAATAATTCATTCAATCATTCTTCTTGACACCAGCAATATAATAAAGATACTAAAAAATTATTTTGGAATTTTTTTATTAACCCTAAACAATTGTTTTTTTGAGTATTCTTTTACAAGATCATTTGCAAGGTAGACAAAACAATTAACAATGGAGGAAAAATGGGTGAGTCAAGATATATTGTAGGAATTGATTTGGGGACCACAAACAGTGTGGTTGCATATTGCGCAATTCCAGATGATTCATCAGATTTGTCTGAGATAAAGATATTTAAAATTCCACAACTTGTTGATGCAGGAAGTATTGGTAATTCCGAAACACTGCCTTCATTTATTTTTATTCCGGGTGAAAAAGATGTACCTGATGGCGCTTTGGAACTTCCCTGGGATAAAACGCTTTCTCATGCGGTGGGAGAATTTGCCAGAAATCGCGGGGCAGAAATTCCCAACCGATTGATTGCATCAACAAAGTCATGGCTATGTCATACAGGTGTTGATCGAAATTCACCTATTCTTCCCTGGGATAGCCCAAATGACACACAAAAAAGATCCCCGGTTCAGATCACAGCCGATATATTAATCCATATTCGTAATGCTTGGAATCATGAACTTGCCGGTGATGACAACACCCTTTTCCTTGAAAATCAGGAAATTTTTTTAACTGTACCTGCCTCATTTGATGCTGTGGCAAGAGATTTAACTGTTAAAGCAGCAGAATTGGCGGGCTTGAAACAAATATCCTTATTGGAAGAACCACAGGCTGCATTTTATGCCTGGTTAGAACAACAGGGTGAGGATTGGCGTCATCTCATCAATGTCGGTGATCGCATTCTTGTTTGTGATGTTGGGGGGGGGACCACAGATTTTAGTTTAATTCAAGCGTCTGAGATGAATGGCGAATTAACCCTGGAGCGCATCGCAGTTGGCGATCATTTGCTTGTCGGCGGAGATAATATGGATATTGCGCTGGCCCATGTTGTGGCTCAGAAAGTATCTGAAGAAGGCCATAAGCTCAATGCCTGGCAAATGCGAGGTCTGTGGCAAAGCTGTCGCAAAGGAAAAGAGGAACTTTATTCAAACTCAAAAAAAAGAACCTATCCAATAACAATATTGGGTCGTGGCAGCAGTTTAATTGGCGGAACAATTGAAAGTCGTCTCACGCGAGAAGAATTGAATGAAAATATCAGTGAGGGATTCTTTCCTTTATGTGATAAGAACACAGAACCTGTTCAATACAAACGTGTTGGGATAAAAAAAATGGGGTTGGAATATAGTTCGGATCCGGCGATTACACATCATCTTGCAAAATTCCTCAAACATCACACACAGGATAACAATCAATATCCAACGGCAATATTATTCAATGGTGGCGTGATGAAATCCATTGCAATGCGCAAACGAACCATACAGGCCATTTCTGCCTGGCGAGAATCCAAAACAGCCATTCGGGAATTGACCAATCAACATTTTGACTTGGCTGTGGCAAAGGGTGCTGCATACTATGGCATGGCCCGAAAAGGAAAAGGAATACGAATTCGTGCAGGCTTGAATAAATCTTACTATATTGGGATAGAACCTTCACTTCCCGCAGTTCCTGGCATGTCTATACCGATCAAGTATTTATGCGTTGCGCCATTTGGCATGGAAGAAGGTTCGGGTGGTGAAATAAGTGATCAAAGTTTTGGGTTGATTGTGGGTGAACAGGTCAAGTTTGATCTTTATGCATCTAACACACGAAAACAGGATGAAATCGGTTCATTTGCCGAATCAGATCAAAATGATATCAGCCTGGTCACATCCATGGAAACCCAACTGGAGATAGATAATGACAGTGCCGGAACCATGATTCCAATTTTGCTTCAGGTGTCGGCAACAGAAATCGGGACGCTTGAATTGTGGTGTGCATCTCATGAAAATGATCAAAAATGGAAACTTGAATTTAATGTACGTCAGGAGAACAATCAAGACAGCTAAATAGTTAACGATGACTATGAAAGAAAAAACCAATAATAATACACGCTCCAGCCTTCAGATTGAATTTGAAAGACGTATTCTTCATGGTCTGATTGCTGAATGGAAACATGCGTCATATCGTTTAAACGACTCAATTCGTAAAAATTTGATCCCCCCCACTTTTTCATTAAGCGATATGAAAGGCAAATGGGGATACTGGTCGCTTGAAAAACGAGAAATTTGCCTGAGCCGTGATCTCGTTCAACATTATTCATGGGGAACAGTTCGGGAGATACTCCATCATGAAATGGCCCACCAGCTGGCACAGGAAATCATGGGCGGACAATACGAGAAACCGCATGGGCCAGCATTTCAGCGTGCATGTATCTTGTTACGTGCCAATCCAAAAGCCAGCGGCAGTTACCCCACATTGGAAGATCGCATTCATTCTGAAATTTCATCAGATGAAGATCGTCTGTTAATTCGTATCCAAAAGCTCATGGCCCTGGCTGAAAGTAGCAATCAGAACGAAGCTGAGTTGGCCATGACCAAAGCCAATGAATTGATGACACGATTCAATATTTCGTCGATTAAAAACAATACGAATCGATCTTATGAAAGTATATTTGTGGGGAAGCCCGCCTTGAGACAATCCAGAGATATGCGTTCACTTTCAATTATATTGAACAAATACTATTATGTAGAATGCGTATGGGTGCCGGCCTATGTTGTAGAAAAAGAAAAAATGGGCAGAGTTCTTGAATTGAGTGGGACCTCTCAAAATATTCAAATTGCAGAGTATGTCTACTATTTTGTTCGTAGTTTTATCGATTCACAATGGAAAAATTATAAAAAAGAAAATAAAGTGAGCCATCATCGACGTGCAGATTTTGCTGAGGGCATTATTGATGGCTTTCAATATAAATTAAAACGTCAGCAGCGACGTTTAAAACGCAAAAGTTCTGCCGAAGAACAGGCGTTAATCAATGTCACAGATCCCGGATTAACCGATTATTTACATACGAGATATCCGCATATTCGAACACACAGGACAACAGCATCAAATGTAAATGCGTCTATTGTCAATGATGGCCGACGAGTTGGGCAACAACTGGTGATATCCAAAGGCATTACAAGTAGCGGTAATAGTTCACGCCCATTAATTGAGTAATCAGCAACATGATGGTTACTCATATCAGAATTGTTCCTTCTGAGTTTATCCATTTTCACCAAGAATTTCATTAAAAACTTTAGTCACCTCATCCTGTGAATATGGTTTGGGAATAATGCCCTTGAATCCATGCTGCTTTAGCGTCCTTTTTCCATTCAGTTCATTTAACTTGCTAAGCTGCTATCGCTTGCTTACGAATTTGATTCAAAGGTTTTATTGATCGTAAGATACTCTTTTCTTGTTGTCTTGTTAAATATATATCCCAGCGTAATTGTAAGTTAAGCCAAAAGTCTTCGGACATTGAAAATGCTCGAGACAACCTTAGTGCTATACTTGGATTGATATCTCTTTTACCATTGATTATTTCATTAGAGTGTAACCAAAATTGCCAGTTCCCAAAAAGACTTTATTTTTCTTAGCCCTGAAAGGGCGGCAACATACCAGCCCAGGGCAACGCCCTGGGTAAATGGTAGGCTTGTTTTTAGCCCTGAAAGGGCGCTACATAAAAAGTCAGATAAAACATGTAACGCCCTTTCAGGGCTAAAAAACTTGCTTGATTTTTACCCAGGGCGCTGCCCGGGCGCTGCCCTGGGCTGGTATGTTGCTGCCCTTTCAGGGCTAAGAAAAACAATATCCGACTTTATGAGAAGCGTATTTTATTCACCGGCAATTTTGGTTACACTCATTTCATTAATCCTCTTATATGGTATTTGAAGAATAGTTGATAATTTACGCTGAGATATTTTCATTGGTTTTAGAAATTCTTCTAATAACATTTCCCCTGGATGTGTTGGCTTCCTATGTGTTGGCACTGAAACCATTAAGAATTCCCCCTTTTCTTTCATCATAACTTAATGATAGTCTGTAACTTCAACAAAATATGATCCTGACTCCATCCATTAAAAATATCTTATAATCTGAAATTTCCAAGCTGTTGCCATAATGAAGGTATGTCCGACTGTGTTTTACTGATTTCTTCTTTTTTACCCGCAATCAGATTATCTGCAAGAAAAGCAGCACAGGCAAGATGGCTTTCAGATAGAACTGGCCGCCAGTCAGTAAAATGCGCATCAATAAAATTGGTATACGTTTGGCCTTGTTGAAAAGGCTCAGATGCCAGAACATCCAACATAAACCCAATGGCTGTTTTTACCCCAACGATCGCGTAGCGCTGCAATGCATGAATCATGCGTTGTATTGCCAGCTCTCTTGTCTCGGCAAATACAATAAGCTTGGATAAAATGGGATCATATTCTACCGGAACATCAACATTTGTGTATACACCACAATCATTTCGAATCCCCGGTCCGGTTGGCTCTTTTAAGAATTCAATTTTTCCAGGGCATGGAAAGAAATTATTCTCTGGATCTTCTGCATAAATGCGGCATTCGATGGCATGTCCGCGACCTGTAATATCTTGTTGGCTAATCGACAAAGGGATTCCCGCAGCAATTTCAATTTGATGTCTGACCAGATCGATATTTGTAATCATTTCTGTAACTGGATGTTCAACTTGAAGGCGCGTGTTGACTTCAAGAAAATAAAATTTCCCTGAATCATCCAATAAAAACTCGACTGTACCGGCATTCACATAACCCGATGCTTTGGCTGCGGTTATTGCTGCCTGTCCCATTTTTTCTCTTAGATCGTCACACAGGGCTGTGGAGGGTGTTTCTTCAATAATTTTTTGATGGCGTCTTTGAACAGAGCATTCGCGTTCCAGCAAATGAATGGCATTTCCCTGGGCATCACAAAGAATTTGTATTTCAACATGACGCGCATTTTCCAGGTATTTTTCCATATAAATCGTTTGATCGCCAAAGGCGTTTTGGGCTTCACTGGCTGCTGTTTCACAGCTTTCTTTCAATTGTTCTGGCGCATATACCACGCGCATGCCTTTTCCTCCACCACCAGATGCCGCCTTGATCAGTACAGGATATCCAATAGCGTCTGCTGCCTGCGCCCATGCATCCTGATTATTGGAATCCACAGTTGTACCGGGTGTAATGGGTACGCCACTTTTTGCCATAATCTTTCTGGCGATAATTTTATCTCCAAGATTCTGAATAACCGCTGCTGATGGTCCAATAAATGTAATATCATTCTCTTGACAGGCTTTTGCAAACATTGCATTTTCTGCCAAAAATCCATATCCTGGATGAATGGCTGTTGCCCCTGTTTTTATTGCTGCCGCAATAATTTTATCAATATTCAAATAGCTTTCCGAGGGCTCTGCCTGGCCCAGATGAACAGATTCATCCGCAGTCATGACATGAAGCGCAGCAATATCAACATCAGAAAAGACAGCCACAGTTGCTATCCCCATTTCTCGGCAGGTTTTCATTATTCGAACCGCTATTTCTCCTCTGTTTGCAATGAGTATTTTCTGAAACATTTTTTATTCTCCCCGATACTCAGGAATTCTCTTAAAAATTTGTTCCCCATTTCAAAAATATGTTCGTCAGGGGTTTTTGTTCTGTAAAGACAAAGCATGCGATGTCTCAACGCTACCTTTTGTTGTCCGTTCAAGATAGATGCGTATGATATTTTTCGAGATCTCCTTACATTCTAAAAATGCCATAACCAAAATGATCATCACGAATGGGTGCATTCAAACTGGCTGATATTGCCAAACCAAGAACATCTCTTGTTTTGGCAGGATCAAGAATGCCATCATCCCATAAATTGGATGAACTGTAATAGGCATTCCCTTCTTTTATGGATGCCTGTATCACCGGGTCTCTCAAAAATGCCACTTCTTCATCATTTAATGGCGGTTGTCCGGTTCGTATACGTTGATCATTTTGAATGCTCACCAAAACATCAGCAGCCTGCTGCCCTCCCATGACACCAATCTGAGAATTGGGCCACATCCATAAAAATCGGGGGGAATATGCACGTCCACACATGGCATAATTTCCAGCACCAAAGGATGCCCCAACAATCACTGTAAACTTTGGCACTGTGCATGTGGCCACTGCATTGACCATTTTATGACCATTTTTCGTAATGCCGCCTTGCTCATATGCCTGACCAATAATAAAGCCTGTTATATTCTGAAGGAAAAGCAGTGGGATTTTTCTTGAATCACATATTTGAATAAATTGCGTGCCTTTTAATGCGCTTTCAGAAAATAAAATCCCATTGTTTCCTAATATTCCCACCGGATATCCATGAATATGCGCAAATCCACAAATTAATGTCGGCCCAAACATGGATTTAAACTCTAAAAACTCGCTCCCATCAACCAGCCGTGCAATGACTTCACGAATATCATAAGGTTTGGCCATATCTTTTGGAATAATGCCATAGATTTCCTCTGAGGGATATAGCGGGGGACGTGATGCTTTCATGGTCAGTTTTGCTTTAGATGTTTTGGGAAGATGATCTACAATTTCACGAATAATGGCAATGGCATGCGCATCATCATCAGCAAAGTAATCTGAAACACCCGATTGACTGCAATGCAAATCTGCCCCACCGAGTTCATCAGCAGAAACCTCTTCACCAGTAGCGGCTTTAACCAGAGGCGGCCCGCCAAGAAAGATGGCACCATGACCTTTCACATGAACAACTTCATCACTCATCGCAGGAACATACGCACCACCTGCTGTACATAAGCCCATGACTGCGGTAATTTGGGGGATTTTCATTTTGGACATCATGGCCTGATTGTAAAACGTTCGGCCCCCATCATCAATGTCGGGAAATATTTCCGATTGCAATGGCAGGAATGCCCCGGCGGAATCGACCAGATTAATCATTGGAAGTCTGTTTTCCATGGCAATCGACTGACATCTCAACATTTTCTTTACAGACAGCGGATAGCTTGCGCCCCCTTTTATCGTGGCATCATTGGCACTGACAAAAACCTCCCTGCCTTTAATCATTCCAATACCAGCAACAGCACCGGCTTTATGCACCTTTCCATCGTATTGATCCTTTGCCGCCAGAGGAGCAATTTCTAAAAAAGGTGTATTGCGATCCAAAAGCAAGTCAAACTTTTTTTGAACAGGTAATTTGCCGGTTTCTTCCAAACGTTTTCGTGCCTTATCTGATCGTTCGTTGGCCGCCTTATCCATTTCATTTTTCAATTCTTGCACAAGGGCGGAATTGGCCGCATAATTACTTTTATATGTCTCGGATTGTGTATCAATCCGAGTTTCTATGATGCTCATTGGCTTACTCCTGTTTGATTGTTTCATTAGATTTGAAAAAAGAATGTTTCGTTACAAAACTTGCCCTACATTTGTTCTCGGACATTGGTTTGATTTTGGCCATAAGACATTGAGTATTATAAAGATTCAGCAAAATCATTGTAACCCATCAGAGCAAGAATGGTTGAGATGCGAACTCTTTTCTGAAACACATATGGTAGAATTTTTACGATAAATTGAGATCGTTTGATATTTGTCGTAAACAACAATGTGATCAGTCGAATGGCAAAAAGAAAACGATATTTAAATTTAACAGGATCTTCCCTGTTCTGACGTTTCCAAAAATCAATATCCCAGTAATGTTTCATTTTTCTCAAGATAGCGTCAAACGAGTAAACACTTTGAAGGATCTTTTTATATCCATCAGACAATTGTTCTGTGGTCAAGTTTTCAGGTTGGAACACAACATGTTTGGTATCATATAATTGCCAGTCTTTTGAGATTATCCGCCCTTCTTTTTCAAAACGATTGAATAACTGCGTTCCAGGAAAAGGGGTAAGAATATTGATTAATGGGATGAGTAAGTTGTTATCTTCAATAAAGTGAATTAGTTCATCAAATGATTCTGGTGTATCATTTTCATAACCAACGATAAATGAGCTGTGAACCAGAATGCCATATGATTGAATTGTATCGATGGCTTTTTTGTAATCAAATCGTCGATTAATTGCCTTATCCATTGCGGACAAATTTTTTTCTGATATTGTTTCAAACCCGATAAAGATAGCGCCGCAACCACTTTCACTCATTTTTTGTAGCAACTCTTCTTCTTTAGAAATATTAATCGAGGCCTGACACATCCAATTTATATTCAATGGTTTCAGCGCATCAATCAGTTCAATGGCAAATGATTTTTTGGATAAGATATTGTCATCTGCAAAAAAGAGGGCTTTTTTCTTTTTAAAGGTATCTCCAGATTGTTTGATTTCATGTATTTCACTGATGACCTGTTTTACAGTTTTCGTTCGAATTGTTTGACCATCAAATGCGTGTACAGAACAAAATTCACAATGAAAAGGGCATCCTTTGGATGTTTGAATAATATCCGAAAGATACATATCTCTTGATAAATATCTACGATCCGGAATGGGTGATTTTTTTAAATCAGTATAACCTTCTGCCTGATATCGTGTTTTTAATTGCCCATTAAGGACATCATTCAGAAGCGTCTCCCAAATATTTTCAGCTTCACCAACAACAACTGTATGACAATGTGAAGCAGCTTCATCCGGACACATGGAGGGATGAATTCCGCCTAAAACAGTTTTTACACCTTTTTTACGAAACATATCAGATATTTGATAAGCGCGTTTTGCAAACATTGTTCTGACACTGATACCTACCAAGTCCACATTAATAGAATAATCAATGTCTTCTATGTTTTCATCAATTACAATAATGTCGTGCGTATCAGGAGTCAATGAAGCAAGGGTTGGTATGGCTAAAAGGTAGGAGATATACTTGCGACTCATTAAAAAAGTCGCGTGAAATGAATAATCATAAAAACTTTTTTCATTTTCCAAACTATTTTTGGGAATAATTAGTGCTATTTTCACAAACAATCCTTTCAATTATGGATTTAATTTATAGGCATAAGTTATAAAACTTCGCCTTTAGGCTGAAATTTCTTGTACGCAAACATATTGTGAATGTACTTTTACGTGCAAAACAATCTTTCCCGGATTTCAGCCGGTAATTATTGAAATATAAGTATCTATTATGCGCAACATATTGTCAAGTTAATTGTCTGTTATGAAAACATTGAATTTCCATAAAATTTATGGCATACTTCATATTTTGAGTAAAAAAACTTCGAAGCGTACATTTTAAAGATTTTGGACGCCAGCCAAAATGGGGAATTTATTTTCAGAGCATTTCATAAAAGGAGCAAATAAAAACATATGAATGATACGCCAGCAAAAATTGTAAAACAATTACGAACAATTATTTTTTCAATTTCTGAAGGTATGATTTTATTTGACTCTAATGGTGAAATTGTCAAATCAAAGCCATCTGAAGAAAAAAAAATCTTCAGCGACCCGCTTGTCAGACGTCAAGGGTTGCTACCTCTTGTACGTTCTGTATTTGAAAAAGGAAAGACGATACATTTTACTGCACAATGGGATGGAAAGGAGGTGCCTTCATTACATATGAATGGGTCTAATTCAGTCAATATTGATGTGACAATGTTTCCAATTTTTAATTCAGAAGGAACCTTGACCAATGTTGTGCTTAACTGGAAAGACATAACCAAACGCAAACAACCAGAACAAGTTTTAATCGAAAGTGAAAAACGTTATCTTTCATTGTTCGAATTCATGGAGGAAGGGTTTTTAAGAACGGATACAGATGGGAATATCATAGTGGCAAACATGGCTATTGCCAAAATGTGCGGATTTAAGTCACCTGGTGAAATGATCGGGCTCCCCATGAAAACGCTCTATGCAAATTCCGAAGAAAGAGAAAGAATTGTTCAAAAAGTTCACAAAAATGGTGTGGTACACAATTGTGAAATCATGCTGCGAAGAACAGATGGGGAAAATTTTTGCTCATTATCGAATATTAAAACTTTGAAAAATGAGACGGGTACGATTATTGGAACTGAAGGTTTGGTTCGTGATATCACTGATCGAAAAAAGTCAGAAGAGGCATTGAAAGAAAGTGAGGAAAAATTTCGTCAGATTTATGAACATATGTCTATTGGTATTGCTAAAGTCAACCTTTGTTTTAGAATAGAAAATGCCAATGAGGCATATTGTCAAATGCTTGGATATAGTGAAGATCAATTAATTGGTAAACATTTAAAAGAAATAACAGCGCCTGAAACCCTGGAAGAAAACCTGATCAAACAATCTCAACTTGCCACCGGACAAATTGATCATTTTAGAATGGAAAAAAATTTTATTCATCAAAATGGAAATCTCATTGTTGGTATTCTGGATGCGAATCTGGTTCGTGATGCATATGGAAAGCCCATGTATTTTCTAGGAAGTGTGTTGGATATTACAGAACGTATTAAACTGGAAAAGCAAGTTCAGCAAGCTCAAAAAATGGAGGCCATTGGTACTTTAGCAGGTGGAATCGCTCATGATTTTAATAATATTCTAAATGTTTTTACAGGGAATATATCATATGCGCTTTCATATTTACAAGAAGATGATGCGCTATATGAGGTGCTTACAGATGTAATGATTGGTTCAAAACAGGCGAAGAATTTAACCCATCAATTACTCACATTTGCAAAAGGGGGAGAGCCAATCAAAAAATTATGTAATATCAACACAATTCTTGAAAAAGCTTCCAGATTTGTCACCAGTGGTGCAAAGTCAAAATGTGAGTTTAAACTAGCCAGCGATTTATGGACAGCAGAAGTTGACCCTGGGCAAATCAATCAGGTTATTTGCAATTTGGTGATGAATGCAGATCAATCAATGCCACATGGGGGAATTATCAGTGTTAGAAGTGAGAATGTGGTAATTGAACAAGGAAGCGGTTTTCCTTTATCTCCAGGGCATTATGTAAAGATTGATATCAAAGATAAAGGACTTGGCATTGAGGAAGCGCACATGTCCGCTATTTTTGATCCATATTTCACGACAAAAAAAAATGGAAATGGGCTGGGGCTCACGACCTCATATTCAATTATAAAGAGCCATCAAGGGCATATTTCTGTCTATTCTGAAATAGATTTGGGGTCTGTCTTCAGCATTTTTCTTCCTGCTTCCGGAGAAAAAATCATGGAAGCAATTGTTCATAAAGAAACCAGCCATTTCGGTCATGGGAAGATATTGGTTATGGATGATCAGGAACCGATATTGAAAATGGTTGACAGAATGCTAAAACGTATGGGGTATGAAGTTGAGCTCGCTACAGATGGAGAGCAAACAATCAATCTTTATCAAAAAGCGTTAACCTCACAACACCCTTTTGATCTTGTCATTCTCGATCTAACAATACCAGGTGGAATGGGCGGTGCTGATACGATGGCCGAACTAATGCGAATAGATCCACAAGTAAAGGCCGTTGTCTCCAGTGGGTATTCAAACGATCCTATTATGGCAAATTACAAAAAATATGGATTTTGCGGCCTTGTTCCAAAACCATATACAAAAAAAGAATTATCTGATATCCTAAGTGAAATCAACGATTGATCAATAAGCCCATTTTATAATGGAAAGCTTTTTGGGTTATCTGTTTATATGAGAGGGCAATTGTTTTTGACATATCTATCTATAAATTAAAAAATAATTTGCTCATCTTTTTCATCGTTTTGTGGAACAAATTGAAAGCCATAAGTCATTCCCCCATCTTGCTTACTTTGAGCCCAAACAAGATGGGCTCGATTTTCATGCAGCACACCATCTTGTTCAAGGCGCATCTGGATGGGAATGGCTTCCTGAGTATCAAATCGAATACCTGTGCTTGAAATATTAACAGATTCAGCATCAATAATATCTGCATCAATAAAAAATTCAACTCTTGTTTGAATTGGCTGTCTCGGTGCAATTCTTTTATCGGTATCATTTTGTTCTTTCATGGATTATCTCCTCAAGAATCCTATCGTTCCCACGCTGTGCACACTATGCATGGGAACGTACTAAGGGTAATATTTGCTACCCCCTATATTTTATTGATCATAGTTTACAATTATTTAGCAAATATTCACAGAAATTGTCAAGATGAATTCGCAAGAGGTAATATTATCCATTTGATCGTCTATCGATTTCTTGTTTTCGTAAATCTTTTCGCAATATTTTTCCCACATTGGTTTTGGGCAACTCTACTCGAAATTCAATTTCAACCGGCCATTTGTATTTTGCCAGTCTGGTTTTACAAAAATCAATTATTTCGTTTTCAGTTGCTGTTTCTTTATCTTTGAGAACAATAAACACTTTAACAGCTTCTCCCCGAGTGCTATGGGGAATACCAATGGAACAGGCTTCCTGCACCTTCGGATGCGCATAGATAACTTCATCAATATCCCGTGGATATACATTGAATCCACCCGAAATTATCATGTCTTTTTTACGATCCACAATATAAAAATAGCCATCTTCATCCATTGTGGCGATATCCCCCGTATAAAGCCATCCATCACGCAATGTTTTCTCTGTTTCATCAGGACGATTCTTGTAACCTTTCATGACCTGAGGGCCTTTCACAATAAGTTCCCCGGGCAGACCAACTGGCATATCATTTTCACCTGTTTCCAGGTCAACGATACGACATTCTGTTGCAGGAATCGGAATGCCGACACTTCCCACTTTTCGAATACCATCAAAAGGATTCATATGGGTAACAGGTGAGGACTCTGTCATTCCAAAGCCCTCGATGATTACAGCACCTGTCATTTTTTCAAATTCATGAATAATATCTACAGCAAGGGGGGCACTACCTGAAAAACAGGCCTTTATGGATGTCATGTCCGATTTTTTGATGTCCGGATGATTGAGCATGTTAATAAACATGGTGGGTACGAGTGGTGTAAAAGTAGGCCTGTAATTATGGATGATGTCTAAAAGTTGATCTGCCTGAGGTTTTGGAACCAGAATATTTGTCCATCCCTTGTAAACAGAAAAATTCATGACAGTGGTCAAACCAAATACATGAAAAAAGGGCAATGCCCCCAAAACAACTTCCTTGCCATCCTCAAGCTCTGGAAACCAGATACTTGCCTGTTGCAGTTGTTTGCTCATATTGCCATGTGTCAGCATCACGCCCTTTGACACACCAGTTGTTCCACCTGTGTATTGATACATGACCACATCATCATCATTCAACTGCGCACGACTCCGATCAGGGGCGAAATTTGCCAATAATTCTTTCCAATCGTAAACATCAGGTGCTGTTTTAACATCAGCAGTCAATTTTTGAAGTTCGCATACTGCATGCTTAATATTGCCCAACACCGGAATTTTATCAATCAAGGGGAGGGCCGGTAAATAATCGCTAATTTTTCTTGTTTTTCCCGCTGTTTTTAAAACAAAACTTTTTGCTATAGGCATATAATCAGCAAGTGAGGTGGACACGATTTGTGTGATATTTGTTTTGGTGCGTAAATCAATCATCCGATTCGCCATTAAATCAAGGGTTATCAATACTTTTGCACCTGAATCATTAAACTGATGTTCGAGTTCTGGATCCGCATACAAAGGGTTATTCATGACAACAATGCCGCCCAGTTGAATTGTTGCATAATAGCTGACAACACACTGAATTGTATTGGGCAATAAAATGGCAACACTATCCCCTTTTTGAATACCAAACGATTTAAGACAGGCGGCAAAACGATCCACCATGTCTTGAAGCTCTTTATAGGTGACAACGTAGCCCTGAAAAATCAAGGCTGCCTTGTCAGGAAAATTTTGAACCGATCTTTGTAGAAAGTCTGGTAAAAACAAGCCTGCAAAATCCATCTTTGATGGTATATGTTTTGAATATTGTTTTTTCCATGGCTGATCTGCATAGGTAGTTTTGGTTTCGGTTTGTTGGTCTTGCTCCACGGTATATAACCTCCTTATTTTATATATTATTTAATTAAATCATAATATATCATTCATATATTCGATCAATATCATATCGTCTTTTTCGGGCTTTGATCATCGTTTTGGCCCGCTTAAGAACGTATGCTCTTGCTCTCTGGCGAATTGAATCATGTTTGTTTGATTTATATTTTACATATTATATTGTTTCGAGTCAATCAACAAGAAATTATTCAAAACCATGTTTGAAGGTCTGAACATTTTTTCGCCAATTTATCAAGGCATAAAATTTGCATTTTTTTAAATAGGTTGATGCGCTTAGAACCTTAAAAAATAATCGATAATTTTCAATCAATTCCAACATCATAAATATGAATCTTCTTCATTTATTCATGAGGTAAATCTATATGAAAAAGGCAAGTATTATCCTATCAATTGTTTTTGTATTGGCTTGTGCAGGGCAGAATATCAATACGAATCTAACATCAGACACGCCATCCAAAAAAACACAACAAACCACAAAGAACAATCATCAGAAAAAAAATACTCGGAAAACGAATCAAAGTATGTTGTTTAAGAATATTGATGACGCGTATATGGCAATGAAAAAAGATTTGGAAAAGTTAACTGACGATGCTGTCAGATCTGCTTTTGACATCGCAGTTGAAGTTTTGAAAAAGGATCCAGCGCATATCCGGGCAAATATTGTTCTTTTTAATGCACACTTATACAAAGCCAATAAGGAACAGACTGTTGAACAATTCAAGAAACTGCTCACACTTCAGCCCAAAACATCAGAATCGTGTATTGATTTGGGAACGTTATTGGCGCGCTTGGGCAAAATTCCTGAAGCAATTATATTTTTTGAAAAATCTGTCGAAATTGACCCTGATTTTGTGGAAGGATATTACAATCTGGGCCGAGCTTATTCTATCAATCGCCAATTTGATCAGGCGATAAATGCGTATCAAAAAAATATTGAAATGAACCCCAAACATTATCGCGCATGGAATAATCTCGGCTGGATTTATATGATCAGAAAGGATTTTGAGAAAGGTTCAGAGCATTTCAACAAAGCCATTGAAATCAAACAGGACTATAGTGTGGCGCATTTGAATCTTGGAACGATTTATTTATTAGAAGAAAAATATGACCTTGCTGAAAAAAAATTCAAGACGTATATCGAACTAAAACCTGACAATCCAGATGGTTACAAGAATTTAACTACAGTATATCAAAAAAAACAGCAATTTGATGATGCAATCGTCATGTTTCGTAAATTGTTAAAATTGAAGCCAGATGACTATTTGACGATGAATAACTTGGCCGTATTGTTACTTTCAAAGGCCCGATATGGTGAATCGGTAAAACTATTGAAATGTGTCTATAATGCCAGTATAAAAAACGATAGTTTTAAAAAAGAAGTAAAAAAAACATTGGCTGTGGCAACATTTCATCTGGCAGAAACCCTCGCAACACATGCCGATAAAAAGGACCAGGCATTAATAGCATATGCGGATTATTTAAAATACGCTGACAATCTTTCCGAAACAGCCATCAAACAGGTAAAGGATAAAATCGCTGCACTTCAGTCAGTTCATTAGGAACTCTCCAAATTAAGTCCCAACCGCTTACTTAATCAAAATCCATTGTAAGCGCCAAATCGCCACCTTCATCTGCTTGAATTTTCATATTCGGGTAACGTTTCTTAAATACACTGATCATGGCTGCATTTTCTCGTAAAACAATCGCTGAAAAACCTTTATATTTGTTTGTTTTTGCAATCCCCTCTAAAACCTCAAGTAAATAGGACGCCACACCCTGTCCTTGAAAATCCTCTCGCACAACGAATGCTACTTCAGCCCTTTGATTTTCAGCTTCAGCATAGGTGCCAATACTGATAATTTCCTTTCGACCTTTATTTCGTACCAGACCAATAATGGAAATATGTGAGCGGTAATCCACTGATGCCCAATGTTTTTGAGCCATTTCATGGGTGAATGTTTTGATCCGCTGAAAAAAACGAAAATAAACTGTTTCCTCTTTTAACGAGTAAAAGAAATTACGATATGCAAACTCATCTGATGGCAATAATGGCCGAACAGCAATATTTTTACCATTTTTTAGATGTTTGTGAGATTTGTATCCTTCAAGAAACAACAAATCTGCTTTATGGGGCGGAAATTGATCCTTGAAAATATATCGATGCTTTTTGGCTTCATCAATTAATTCTTCCCTGAATTTTGGGTGTGCAATTTGTGCCAATTCCATAACACGTTGATAAATGCCTTTTCCATAAAGTTCTGCGATGCCATATTCTGTCACGACAAAATTAACATCCCCTCTTAATGTACCAACACCGGCGCCATCACCCAGATTACTGACAATTCTGGATAAGGTTCCATTTTTTGCTGTTGAAGGCAGAGCAATAATTGAAAACCCTCCTTTGGACATGGCCGCCCCGCGAATAAAATCTGCCTGATCTCCAATACCACTATAAAACTTAAACCCAACCGAATCAGTACAAATTTGACCGGTTAAATCAACCTCAAGGGCGGAACTAATTGAAACAAAATTATCATTTCTGGCAATAATCGTTGGGTCATTGACAAAATCTGATGATCTAAAATAAAAAAGCGGGTTGTTATCAACAAAATCATATAGTTTTTGTGTGCCAGCACAAAGGCTTGTTACTGCTTTACCATGAAGCAATGTTTTTTTTGTGTTATTGATCACCCCTTTTTTAAAAAGCGGAACCATTTCATCAGTAATCATTTGCGTGTGCAGCCCGAGGTTTTTCTTATGAAAAAGACTGGACAGAATCGCACTGGGAAGGCTTCCAAAGCCAATCTGAAGTGTTGCACCATCTTCAATCAATTCGGAAACATAAAAACCAATACGCCGGGTGACTTCCTTGTCATGCATGATTGGAATAACATTCACAAGGGGTTCTTCATATGGGACAAGATAGTCGATTTGATCAACATGAATAAAACTATCGCCCATTGTTCGAGGCATTTGGGGATTTACCTGTGCAATAATCATACTGGCATATTGAATTGCAGGATATGTCACATCAACCGAAATCCCCAGGCTACAAAATCCATAGCGACATGGTGGACTGACCTGAACCAATGCAACGTCAAGACCAATGTGGTTATTTCTAAACAACTTTGGAATTTCTGATAGATACGCAGGCACATAATCAATTTTACCATCAAATGCCGCCTGCCTCATACGAGCGCTCACAAAAAATAATTTGATAAAAAAGCGACGCATAATATCTGGATCATCGACAAACTGAGCCAATGTAGATGATAACATCTGGTAAATCATGATATCATACATATTTTTGTTATTGACCAGTGTTTTTATCAAATGCTGAGGTTCACCAGAACCGGTACCCAAAAATACACGGCTGCCCCGTTTAATTTGTGAAATGGCTTCCTCACCTGTTTTAACCTTATGTGGACATTTTGGCAAATCAAGGTGAAATGGGCCTTTTTGTTCATTTTTATTCGTTGACATAATTTTTCTATCCCAATTTTTATTCTGTTTAAAAAATGTTTTATCCATAATATTCTATTTTAATAAATTTTTCAACTTTGATTCTTGACATTTTAAGACCTTAATATATACTGAGTGATTATTACAAATAATCAACAATAATAAGGAAGAAGCCAACAATGTTGAGATACAGCTTTTATATATCATTCGTCATATTTATTGCCGGAATGATATTCAGGTTGACGCAATGGATTCGTTTTGACCTAGACACAGAAAGTGCTGAACAATCAAAGGTTAAACGAACATTTGCCTTGTGGGAAAGTTTATGGAATCATATGGTCAGTGCCCAGGTGCTACTCATGCTCAAAGCCTTTTTTTGGAATGGTTTACTTCAAGCACGCATACTAAAATCAAGTCCGCTTAGATGGCTGGCCCATATGTCAATTTTTTGGGGATTTATTTTGTTGCTGTTGTTTCATGCCCTTGATGATCAAATTTCAGTATGGATATTTCCGGAGTATGCATCGACACTTAATCCATATATGTTTTTGCGTAATCTATGTGGTGTTTTCGTGTTATCCGGTATTATTGTCGCGTTATATCGACGACGAAATAAACGTATTGTCAGGCAAATATCCAATTGGATGGATTATTCAGTTTTGGGATTGATTGCAGCAATTATGATATCGGGTTTTCTGGTAGAGTCGCTTCAGATAATATCAGAAAGACAGTTCGACAACATGGTTTCAGATTACATGATTACTGATGATGAATCCGAGGTATTGGCATTACGTGCATATTGGGCAAAATACTATTCTGTATCATTTTCACAGACTGTTGATAGAAACAACGCAAACTTACTGGAAATCGGTCATAGTGTGCATGAGGATTCATGTGCCTCATGTCATTCGCGACCGCATTACGCATTTGTTTCATTTAATCTAATTCAATTATTAGCACCTTTTGCCACAGTATTAAATGCATTGCATATGGATGAAGTTCTTCTGATCGTGCATTATATGTTGTGTTTTATTGGATTGGCATGGCTTCCTTTCAGCAAAATGTTTCATATGATAAGTACGCCATTGAATTATTGCATGACAGCTTCCAGCCAGGAATCAAAACATTTGGCAGCATCAGCCAATGGAAAAATTGCTTCTCTAGATGCCTGTACGCATTGTGGTGTTTGTTCTGAACATTGTTCTGTTGCCCCCATTTATCAAGTAACAGGTAACGATTGTATTTTACCATCTGAAAAAATTGGGGCGGTTTTGTCAATGGCTGCAGGAAGGCATCCCATCGTTCTTGAAAGTTTGTCATCAGGCAATGCCGTCTGTACAGAATGTAATCAATGTACGAACAATTGTCCATCAGGCATTCCTTTATTGGATATCTGGCAAGGTGCAAAAAAAGAGCTTCAGAAAAAAGGATTGTCTCGTCCTGAAGATCTCATTAAAACGCATTCAGCGTATGAATGGGCAGAAATTTGGAAATCTCAAACGCCAACAGTACTCCCATATCAATCCTTTATTTCTGATGATCCCCAAACATATGAAGCCTGTGTTCAATGTTCAATTTGTACCCAGGTTTGTCCAATCGTAGCAGCATCATCGAACTGCGGTGAACCCATTGATGTGACACCGCAACAAGTCATGAATTTATTGCGCATTGGATTAAAAGATAAAGCCCTGGGCACACAAATGGTTTGGACATGTGCCACATGTTATATGTGTCAGGAAAATTGTCCGCAACACATCCCTGTTGCAGAGATATTTTATGAACTGCGTAATCTGGCCCATGCGCAAATCAATGTCAAACAAACAGGAGAAAAATAAGCATGCAATTGAAATACAGCTACTTTCCCGGATGTAAAATTTCCGGCCTACTTCCGGAATATGGGGCATCAACACAAACACTCATGAACCTACTCGGAATCGAATGGGTGGATCTTCAGTTTAATTGCTGCGGATATCCCATCCGCCATCAAAATTTGGAAGCATCTGTTTTTTCTGCTGCCAGAAATATGGCTCTGTCCGAACATGCGCACCTGGATATCTTGACGCCCTGTAAATGCTGCTTTGGCAATCTCAAACACAGTCAATATATGCTAAAAAACGATTTTGCACTCTTCAAACGTGTCAATGAACGTCTGAAAGATGAAGGCCTGACCTATTCAGGCAGGATAGAAATAAAACATCTATTGTCTGTTCTTTATCATGATGTTGGACTGGATCGCATGAAAACACGTATCTTACATCCATATCAATCAACAACACGTGTGGCAGCAAGTTATGGATGTCACGCGCTTCGTCCGGCAGGTATCACGAATTTTGATCATCCATTTGATCCAACAATATTTGAAAAAGTTATTGCGGTATCAGGGGCGCAAACAGTTTTTTGGCCCAAAAGGACGGAATGTTGTGGACAGCCAGTGTTTGAAAAAAATCCTTCATTATCGAATGTTTTGTTGCAATCCAAGATATCCGATGCCATTGAAGCTGGCGCCGATATAATTTGTACGGCCTGTACCTATTGTCAAATGCAATATGAAAGTCTCGGGCAAAATCAATTGCCAGTGATGACAATTTCTCAATTGCTGAAAAAGGCGATATCGGGCAATTAATTATTTTGCATCATATTCAAGATTCTGTATCGATTTATAATGAAAAGAGCGATTATGCCAAAGTCCCATCAGGAAAAATTAAACCGCATTTACGACATATTTCAAGCAGATGACCATGTATTGATTTTAATTAACGCCGATCCTGATGCCATAGCAAGTGCAATGGCTATGAGACGTATTCTATGGCGTCATGTAAATAATGTCACCATTGCGCATATCAACAAAATTGTTCGGCCTGATAATTTGGCGATGGTACGTTTACTTTCTTCAAAGTTAATTCCTTATGAAAAAATAGATCCAGATGAGTACAATCGATTTATACTTCTGGATTCGCAACCCAATCATCACCCGGTTTTCTTGCAATTTTCCTATGATGTGATCATTGATCATCATCCAGATACAATGCCTGAAGCCTCTTTTGTCGATATCAATTCCCAATATGGTGCAAATGCTACCATGATGACCCATTATTTAAAAGCAGCAAAAATAAAACCCGCAACACCTCTTGCCACAGCATTGTTTTATGCAATTAAGACAGATACAGACAATTTTAATCGTGAAGCCCTGATAGAGGATGTTCGTGCCTTTCAATATTTATTTCCATTGGTAAACATTCATATTATTCAGAAACTTGAATTTGCTGAGATGCGCATGGATTTTCTCAAATACTATCAAATTGCCTTAAATACGATGATGATCCGAGAAGGTAAAATTTATGTTTATTTAGGACCTGTATCTACGCCGGATATATGTGTGTCCATAGCAGATTTTTTCACACGTATTCACTCTGTTACCTGGAGTATTATTTCCGCTACATGCAATAATGAATTATCGCTTGTTGTTCGAAATGATGGAATGCAAAGAGATGCTGGGAAAGCGATTCAAAAAGCCTTTGGCAAATTTGGCTCTGCTGGCGGACATAAAAGCATGGCACGCGCACAACTACCTGTCAAAAATCTTGAACCCGTCATTGATTGGCAGGATGTAAAAAAAACATTGGAATGGATCATTGTCACGTTTGAGAAGCATGCGCGTAAACATCGCACGAAGCAAAAATCTTTTCGAGAAATACTTGATATTCATGCCTGAAAGTTTGCTGCCAGCTCTGTAATATGAAAATTTATGATCGCTTAGAAAATATCTTCACCATTATTGATATTGTTCGTTTTGAGGTAAATGTACTGTAGAGACGTAGCATGCTACGGGGCGTATCCAATTGATGGGGGACAAAGCAGTTCTTGTATATTTTTTGAGCCTATGTCCGAAAATGAATGTAGGGGCGAACCTTGTGTTCGCCCTCGAACAAAAACCGGTATCGAACCTAAGCCCGA
>Ga0272440_1001194_pt1 | contig 21613 bp, 15 predicted proteins | sample SSMMMBAug17_FD_192440 | JGI IMG/M metagenome (GOLD analysis project Ga0272440, IMG submission 192440) | Marine sediment archaeal communities from Little Sippewissett salt marsh, Falmouth, MA, United States - SSM-MMB-Aug17 | ecosystem: Environmental > Aquatic > Marine > Wetlands > Sediment ...
CAAGAGCTGTCTCTTGCATTAGAAAACTCTCAAAACTTTTGAACTCATCGAAGTAGGGCGCAGACTTAATCGCATTGGCTATACTTTTTGTCTGCTTTTCAAACTCCTGAGGAATTATACGTTGTTCAAAAATAGGTCCTATCTTAGCCACTAGCTCTTTTGTAGTAGACGCTTCTTGTAAATATATTCGAGCAAGTTCACCTATCTCTTCATCAGCAAATCCAACATATCGCGAAAGCTCTTTAGCATCAAGCCTTCTAAGATACTCTTTATTTATCTCTTTGAGTGCTTCAATGTCAAATGTAATGGAAGTGTTGAGTAATGAATTAAAGCTAAACCAATTAGTAGCTTCTTTTAGTGTAAATATCTCTTTTGGAGCTAGTGTTGAGATTGATATTAAATAATTTGTTATAGCTTCAGGTAGGTACCCTGATTCTAAAAGAGAGATAAGGCTGATATCGCCATTTTTGATATCTGATATGTGCATATACTCTATATTTTTATTGTATGAGAGTGCAGATCGAACATAGGCTTGTTTTGCAGCAGACTCTACATCTTCTTTACTTTGAATTACAAAAGATATATCACTAAGCATATCATCAATCGCAGTAGCAAAATCTTTCATAGCTGTCTTATCTTGCTTGAGTATCATAAAGCTATCAATCGTGTCTGCTTTAAACCTTAATTCACCTTGCAGAGAATCTAATAGGATGATATCTTCTGTTGGCTTATGTATCCGTACAGTAAAGGGGTTTAGGTTGTCTATAACTAGCTCAGCAGGTAGATTGGCACAAGCATCATCATAAAGGTAAGGTTTTTTTTCTGCCTCAGCTTCATCTATTTTTTTTTGAATCCACTCGGGTGAACAAAAACAAGAAAATGCTTTTTTTTCATGCATAAGTTGGAGTGCCATTGCTGAGTGAAAACGACTGTTTTGACTCTGGTAAATCTCTTGTGAATAGCTAATTTTGAAAAAATCAAGAAGATCAAGAATCTCTTTATCTTTACCCTCTATATTTTTTTTAGTATTTGTATCTTCAAGTCTCACTATGAAATCTTCTTTGCGTTGCAAGGAAGTGATAAAAGTCAACAGCGCAACTCTTAAATCACCAATAGTCATGTCACGTGCAGTACTTGCAGCAAATCTTAACATTCATATTCCTATTTAGGGGTATAATGCCCTATATAATTTTTGGAATTTTATCAACTCTTAACTAATAAGCTTCTAAATGAAGCTCTAATAAGCTCCAATTCGATAAAATACAGTTTTATAAGATTAAAGGTTTAATAAGAATGAGTGAACACAGAGATTTTTTACGCACAATTGTCAAAGAAGATTTAAAGTCTGGAAAATATAAAGAGGTTGTTACTAGATTTCCTCCAGAGCCAAATGGCTTTCCTCACATTGGACATGCTAAGTCTATTGCTATAAACTTTGGTATAGCACGTGACTATCAAGGACGCTGTAACCTTAGAATGGATGATACAAATCCAACAACAGAAGATATTATCTACGTTGAAGCACTCAAAGATGCTGTAAAGTGGCTGGGCTTTGAATGGGATAATAGTGTTCGTTATACATCTGACTATTTTCCTGAACTTTATGAGTATGCGAAAAAACTAGTAAGAATGGGAAAAGCATATGTCGATTCTGTAAATGAAGAAGAGATGCGTACTCTTCGTGGTACAGTCACAGAAGCCGGGACTCGCAGTAAGTATGCAAACAGAAGCGTTGAAGAGAACCTTGACCTTTTAGAGAGAATGAAGCAAGGTCAGTTTAAAGAGGGTGAGCATGTTCTACGTGCTAAAATAGACATGAGTGCTGCAAACATGAAGATGCGCGATCCTATTTTATATCGAATAAAACATGCACATCATTACAGAGCAGGGGATGCATGGGCAATTTATCCTCTCTATGACTTCGGTCACTGTCTCTCTGACTACATTGAGGGAGTTACACACTCTATTTGTACGCTTGAGTTTGAAAATAACCGTGATATTTATGATTGGGTACTTGATACCCTAGAGCTTACACCTCCTCGTCCGTATCAGCATGAGTTTGCAAGACTTGGAATTAACTATACAGTTATGAGTAAAAGAAAACTTTTGGAGTTAGTCCAGGGCAACTACGTAAATGGTTGGGATGATCCTCGTTTACCTACAATCGCTGGGTATAGAAGAAGAGGGTACACACCAGAGTCTATACTCAATTTTTGTGATGCGATTGGTGTTGCAAAGGCAAATTCCACAGTTGATGTCTCACAATTGGAATTTTGCATAAGAGATGATCTGAACAAAAAAGTTCCTCGTGTAATGTGTGTACTTGATCCACTTAAAGTAACTATCATCAATTATGAGGGGAGTGAAAATCTTCTTGCTTCATACTACCCAGAGGATGTGCCTAAAGAGGGCTTTCGTGAGATTCCTTTTTCAAATACACTCTATATAGACCGTGAGGATTTTTGTGAAAATCCTCCAAAAGACTACTTTCGTTTAACACCACACCAGAGTGTACGACTCAAGCATGCTTACATTATAACCTGCAAAGAGGTTATAAAAGACAATGCGGGCAATATTATTGAGATAAAAGCCCTCTACAATCCAAAATCAAAAAGTGGTGAAGATAGAAGCGGCATTAAAGTTAAGAGTGCAATTCAGTGGGTAGACGCTAAGAGAGCAAAAAAAGTCGAAGTAAGAGTTTATGACAGACTCTATAAAAATGAAACTCCAGAGGGTATAGAAGATTTAAATCCTGACTCTTTGAAAATCATTACTGATGCTTTAATTGAACCGGCTGTGATAACAGATAAACCTGATGAGAGATTTCAATTTGAGCGTCAAGGTTATTTTTATGCTGATCCTGTAGATTATAAAGATGAAAAACCTGTATTCAACAAAATAGTAGGGCTTAAAGACTCTTGGACGAAAAAAGGAGAGGTAAAGCCATCAAGAAACGGACGTAACTCTATAGCAAAGGCGCAGCAAATTGATGGTGAAGTAGCACCTATGAGTACTCACGAGAAGACTCGTTTTGAGCAGTATGTAAATGAATTAAAGTTAAATGACATGCTTGCAGATATTTTAGCAAGAGATGAAAAACTATCCTCTTTTTACAAAGAAGCTTTGAGAGCATACGACTCTCCAGTAGGCATTGCAAACATAGTTGCTAATGAAGTAGCTAGGGAGTTGAAAGAAAAAGAAGTGAGTGAGCTAAAATTCAATGCTACACAAATAGCTGAACTTGTAAAACTAATTGATACAGAGATAATTTCAAGTAAAATTGCAAAGCAAGTTTTTGAAGCAATGGCACAAAATGGAGAAAATCCAGCTGATATTGTTAAGTCAAAAGGTCTGGTACAGATAAGTAATCCTAGTGAGATAAACCCTATTATTGATGAAATAATTGCAAAGAATCCTGATAACGTAGCAAAATATAAAGCAGGAAACACAAAACTACTTGGCTTTTTTGTAGGGCAGGTTATTAAAGCAACAGGAGGAAAAGCAAACCCTCAAATAGTCAATGAACTCGTAAGTAGGAAACTGGAATAGAAGTCCTTTTTCAAAAGGGCTTTGTATGTAGTGTTTTTATTGGATTTTATTAAAAAAGTGGTGACCCCACGGAGACTCGAACTCCGGTAACATGGATGAAAACCATGGATCCTAACCGCTAGACGATGGGGCCACTTAGTTGCAACTTATTTGTTGAGCCGAAATTATATAGGCAATATCCTTAAGAAAAGATAAAAACCTATAAAATTAAAAGATTATTCGTAAAAACTTCTTAGTGCTCTAATAATTACAGCATTTTTAGAAATACTTTCTGCTTTTGCATTATCATTAACAACCTCATAAAGATCAAGTGGTAAAGAGATAGAAAAAGTTTTTGTTTCAATTTTTTTCTTTTTAGCAACCATTGCAACTACATTTCCAAGAAGTTCAATAATTTTTTTAGTATCAATTGGTTTTTGAATAAAACTATTAACACCAACCTCAATAGATTCTGAAATTTTTTCAATGTCATTACTTGCAGAAATAACAATGATGATTTGGCTAGGATTTAGTTCACGAATTTTACGTGAGAGTTCAATACCGTCCATTCCTGACATGATTACATCTACAAATACAACATCTGGCATATTGTTTTTGTAGGCTTCAAGTGCAGATGCACCTTCAAAAAAAGACTCTACGCCAGAAAAAAAGTTTTTAAATGTCGAGCTAAGAAGCTCATTGGTTACCTTTTCATCTTCTACAACCATAGCTGAAAGTTTTTTGGTTTGTTCAGTTAATTGAATTAAATCTAAATTACTCATTGTTTGATTCCTTATCATGATTTTGACGGAATTATACAATAAATTTTATTAACAATAACAAACATTGTGAATATGTTATTATATATTGATATTATTCTTTGTGACTCTTAAACTGCTCAAGCCACTCTAAATCTTCATTTTTAAGTACTACTTCTTTTTGATCTAGCAAAGAGCCAATAATACTCTTAAGTGTCTCCTCGTCCATAAAATCTAAAAGAGTAGGGTCTATAAATGTTTTATGAATTCCTTCATAGCTATTAAGAAGATCTTGGATGTCAGTGATTAATTGCTTTTTGTTGCTCATAGAAGTAACCTTACTATTTTTAAATATAAAAAATTATATAGAATAACTGCTTTTTAGCATCTAAAGACAGTCCATAATTTTGGTACGTATTTCTTACATAATAGCAGTAAAAATATATATTGGTTAACATAATGTAAATTCTCTTTAAAAATATTCATACACTACTTTAGAGAATTTACATGAAAGCATTTTTATATTAAATAATTTGAAAAAGGTTGTGTAGCATAAGATGTAAGCCGAGTTTTGTCTTGGTAGCATTAATCTACTACATAATTTACATCATGTCTCTAGCGAAGCAATAGCAATGTAAGACGCTAACCATCTGCTTCTTGCTGCCATGTTGGGTTTACAAGCTCTTTATGTTGCCATAAAGACTGGTGGTCTCTTACACCACCTTTTCACCTTTACCATACAAGAAAGTATGGAAGTCTATTTTCTGTTGCACTTTCCCTCGTATTACTACGGCCATTCGTTAAATGGAACACTGTCTTACAGCAGCTCGGACTTTCCTCTTGAGAAACTCTCAAGTAACTACCCTCTTATGCTGCCAAAATAATACCAAACTTTACTTTGACATCCACTTATATACAATATGAACAATCGTTCATAAATGCTTTATTTAAATGAACATTTGTTCATATTGATATAAGTTAAAATTAACAGTTGTTCACATATAATTATAAATATATTAACAGTTGTTCATAAGGAGCTATAAATGCCTGAAAATAAGACTTTTACCAAGGGTGTAGATACAAAGGAGAAGATTCTCAAAGAGGCTACAAAACTTTTCTCAGAGTTAGGATATAAAAGTGCAAGTGTACGTAAAATTGCAGCTGCTGTTGGTATTAGAGAGAGTGCTTTGTATAATCATTTCACAAATAAAGAAGAGATATTTTTAGAAGTGGCTAAAGAGATATTTTCTTCACCCTTCTCTCTTAATTCCGGTGAGATAAAAGAGTTAGCACAACGAGGGAAACCCTTTTTGCAAAAATTTACAATGCAATACAAGATGATTACCTTTGATAAAAACAACGAAAGCATGTTTAGACTACTCATGATAGAGCTATTACAAAATAGAGAGCTTAGAGAGCAGTTTATGAGTGAATTTCATCAAAAAAACATACAGGTGCTCTCTGAAGGTTTTTTTGTAATGATGCAAAACTCTTTAATTCGTTCCGCAGATCCTATGATGAATGCGTATGAGTATCTCTCCACTCTATTTTATATTCGTTTGCAAGTCACCCTGCTACGTTTTGATAATAACTCTACAAATGCACTCAGCACGCAGTTTGAAAAACATTTAGATTTTTTTTGGGAAAGTATTCGATTAGAAAACTAAATACTAATTAATATTAATATGTTTTTTAAAAAAAAGCAGCATTAAGTTGCTGCTAAAAATTAGTTATCTTCTTTTTCTGTACTTAGTTTACCAACAGCACAAGAGACAAAGCTTTTTGCTTTTAAAGTTGTAGCATCAACAAAACCACCCTGCTCTCCTATAAGTGGATAGCCGTGGTCCCGTAATACTTTTTTAAATAACTGTAGGCTTTCATCATCTACTATCTCAGCAGTAACCTTTCTAGGTTTACTGATAAGGTCGACTTTTACAGCAGTAAACCCAGCATCAGCTAGTGCTGTTCTGATTGTAGATGCACAACCACCACAGCGAATATTTTCTACTTCAAAAGTCTGTAGCATGATTACTTTTTAAGAACCTCTGCTACTGCTTTACCGATTTCAGCAGGTGAAACAACAACTTTTACACCAGCTGCTTCAAGTGCTGCCATTTTTTCAGCTGCAGTTCCCGCTGAACCAGAAACGATTGCACCAGCGTGACCCATAGTTTTACCTTTAGGAGCAGTTTGACCTGCTATAAAAGCAACAACAGGTTTAGTTACTTGCTCTTTAATAAGCTTAGCAGCTTGAATTTCAAGGTCTCCACCAATTTCACCAATCATAACAATACACTCTGTTTCTGAATCAGCTTCGAACATTGGAAGAAGTTGATTGTATGAAAGACCAATAATTGGGTCTCCACCGATACCAACAGCTGTAGTGATACCAAAACCTTCTTGAACAACTTGGTTTGTTCCCTCATAAGTAAGTGTTCCAGACTTAGAGATAAGCCCTACATTTCCTTTTTTGAAAATCATACCAGGCATAATACCGATTTTACACTCTTCAGCAGTAATAATACCTGGACAGTTTGGTCCAAGTGTTTTCATACCATGCTTAGTTGCATGTGCTTTTGCCATTTGCATATCTCTTACTGGAGCGCCTTCAGTAATAATAACTGCTAGCTCAATTCCAGCTTCAGCAGCTTCCATTACAGCATCACCAACGAAAGCAGGTGGTACAAAAATCATAGAAACAGTTGCACCAGTAGCTTTTACAGCTTCACTAACTGTGTTGAAAACTGGCTTTCCAAGATGCTCTTGGCCACCCTTATTTGGTGTTACACCGCCAACAATATTTGTTCCATACGCTATACACTGCTCAGCATGAAAAGATCCCTCTTTTCCTGTAAAACCTTGAACGATTACTTTTGTATCTTTATTGACTAAAATTGACATCTATATTATTCTCCTTTTGCTGCAGCTACAGCTTTTGCCGCGCCATCGCCTAAGTTAGTTGCTACGATTAAGTTAGAGATATTTGCACCTTTGAGTATTTGAGCGGCCTCAGGAGCATTTGTACCATCAAGACGAACTACAACAGGAACATTTACATCTGTGATTTTTGTAGCTTCAATGATACCATTTGCAATACGGTCACAACGAACAATTCCACCGAAAATATTTACGAATATAGCTTTCACATTTGGGTTTTTAAGAATAATCTCAAAACCTTTTGCAACAGTTTCAGCATTTGCACTTCCACCAACATCAAGGAAGTTTGCAGGAGTTCCTCCCATGTGGTTAATTGTATCCATAGTACCCATAGCAAGTCCAGCACCATTTACCATACAACCAATCTCTCCATCAAGCGCTACGTAAGACAATCCATATTTTGCTGCTTCAACTTCATCAGGATCCTCTTCGCTTAAATCTCTCATTCTAGCAATATCAGGATTTCTTTTAAGTGCAGAGTTATCAAAGCCCATTTTACCATCGAGTGCTAAAAATTCACCCGAGCCTGTTCTTACAAGTGGATTGATCTCAATCATCTCTGCATCATTTTCCATATAGAGTTTAAAAAGTTTTTGTGCAAATGAGATGATGTTTTTTTGCTCGTCTTTATCTGTGATACCTAATCCAAATGCTAATTCACGACCATGAAAACCTTGAAAACCAACTGCTGGATCAACAGGAACTACTACTATTTTTTCTGGAGACTCTTCTGCAACAGTTTCAATCTCCATACCACCTTCAGTAGAAGCCATAATAATTGGCATCTCACGTTTTCTGTCAAGAACTACTGAGAGATAAAACTCATCCTTGATGTCAGCGCCATCTTCAATATAAAGCTTTTGAACAAGCTTACCTTCTGGACCTGTTTGATGTGTAACGAGCGTCATTCCGAGAATTTCACCTGCTAACTGCTCAACCTCTTCTATAGACTTAGCAAGCTTAACACCACCACCAAGACCACGTCCACCAGCATGAATTTGCGCTTTTACTACCCAAATTGGTCCGCCAAGCGTCTCAGCAGCAGTTACCGCTTCAGCTACACTTAGAGCCATTATACCCTTTGGTGTTGGAACACCATATTTAGCAAATATCTGTTTTGCTTGATACTCATGTACATTCATATATATTATCTCCTTAATTAAGTTGGAAGTCTTACTTCACTTCGTACTGTTCTCTACCCATTTGATAGAGGTCATTTCCATAGGTATCATTTACAACAGTTACTGGAAAATCTTCAACAGTCAGTTTTCTAACAGCCTCTGGACCAAGCTCTGGGTAAGCTATAACTTCAGCAGAACGAATCTGCTTACCCAGTAAAGCGCCTGCTCCGCCAGTTGCTCCAAAGTAGATACCTCCAAACTCTTTACAAGCATCTTTTACCTCTTGAGAGCGTTTACCTTTGCCAATCATCCCTCTAGAGCCATTTTTAAGCATTGTTGGAGAGTAACTATCCATTCTGTAGCTAGTTGTAGGTCCTGCACTACCAATAGGATCACCAGGTTTTGGAGGTGTTGGACCCACAAAATAAATGACACTCCCCTCCAAGTCAAAAGGAAGTTCTTCACCAGCTTCAATTAAATCTACGAGCTTTTTGTGTGCAGCATCTCTGGCAGTATAAATTACGCCACTGAGGTAAACTATGTCACCCGCTTTAAGGCTTCTTGTAGTCTCTTCACTTAGAGGAGTTGTTAAATGATAAACTTGACTCATGTACCCTACTCCTTATATGGTTATGTGTGTATGTCGTGAGCTATGGCACTGAACATTTACAGAAACAGGAAGTGAAGCGATATGGCATGGGTTTGATTCAATATGTACAGCAAGTGCAGTTTTAGTACCGCCCATTCCCATCGCACCAATTCCGAGTTTGTTAACCTCTTCTAAAATTCTTTGTTCTAGTTCATCCATCTCTGGATCTTCATTTTTAGTTCCCAAGTCTCTAAAAAGCGCATGTTTTGAACTGATGACAGCTTTTTCAAAAGTACCACCGATACCTACACCGATGGTAATAGGAGGACATGGATTTCCACCAGCATCAGATATACACTCTTTTACAAATTCAACAACACCATCTTTGCCTGCAGCAGGTGGAAAAACTTTAGCACGAGAAACATTTTCACTACCGCCACCTTTAGCAGCATATTCAATGTCTATTTTGTCACCTTTTACTATATCAAGGTGAATAATCGCAGGAAGGTTGTAACCTACGCTGTCTTTAAGATTTGCACGAGAAAATGGCTCACATGTCGAAGCACGTAAATAGCCCTCAGTATATCCTTTCTCTGTCCCTTCATTAATGGCATCTTTTAATAGGCCACCTTTAATTCGTACATCTTCACCAAGCTTAATAAAAAATACCGCCAAACCTGTATCTTGACACAATGGACGTGCTTCACTGCTTGCAATGTCCGCGTTGTCTAAAAGTTGCTTTAGCACCTCTTTACTTACAGGTGACTTTTCAGTTTCATATGCCTCTTTCATAGCGTTTAGGGCATCTTCTGGTAAGTTTGAAGCCGAGTAAATAATAATGTCTCTGACATTTTTAACTATCTCTTCATATGCTATTTCTCTCATTTCTCCTCCTCTTTAAGAATTAAAAAAGTTATTTTCTTTGAGTACATTAATACCATCTTTGATAGAGTCAACAGAAATAGCAAATTTTTCTTTAGTCTCTTCATCTAAATCTAATTCAATAATTTTCTCAACACCTTTGGCACCCAACACAATTGGAACACCTACGGCAACATCACTATATCCATACTCACCATCAAGAATAGTACAGCAAGAGATTATAGACTTTGAATCATTTAAAATTGCTTCAACCATATGAGCTATTGCACGCCCTGGACCATAGTAACCAGAAGTACCAAGATTCTTAACTATTTCAGCGCCACCAAATCGAGTGCGTTCTATGATTCCTTCCATATCCTCTTTTGAGACAAGTTGTGTCAATGGAATATCACCCACTGCAACTTTCTGTGGAAGTGGAATCATGTGTTCACCATGATCACCAATAACCAAAGAACCTGTCTGATTAGAAGCATAGCCTGTAAGTCTTTGTATTTGGTATGCCATACGAGAACCATCAAGTGCACCTGCTAGACCTACAATTCTATTGCGATCCCATCCAGTAATTTGTTTTGTTACGTAAGTCATTACATCTAGTGGGTTTGAGACACAGATGATAATTGCATCTGGAGAGTTCTTTTTAACATTCTCCACAACATCTTTTGTGATTTTAGCATTTATCATAAGCAAATCAGCTCTTGTCATATCACCTTTTCGAGGTACTCCAGCAGTAATAACAACAATATCGCAATCTTTAATGTCACTTGCGTCTTGAGCGGCAGTGATAATTGTAGGTTGTGAAGCATAGTAAGAAGCTTGTGCTATATCTATAGCTTTACCCTTTGCAACACCCTCTGCAATATCAAAAAGAACTATCTCATGACATGTTCCCATCATCATTAATGTATATGCCGCTGTAGCACCTACAGCACCTGCTCCTACTATCCCTACTTTTCTACCATTCATTACTTGTTCTCACATTCATCAAAAAATCCACTCTTGTAAAGTATATCGACCATCTCTTTTACAGATGCAACAGAGTTTTTAAATCTAGTCTTTTGGAGTGTTTTAAGGGTCATTTCTATAACCTGCTCAGCACCTTCAGCACCAATCATAACTGGCACTCCACTCACCATGTCTTTATAGCCATATTCACCTTTTAGCATAACTGCACAGGAATGAATCTGTTTTGTATCTTTTAATATTGCATCACACATAACAGCTGTAGATTTAGCAGGAGCGTAGTATGCCGAGCCATCACCAAGAAGATTTACTATTTGCGCTCCACCGTTTCTAGTCTTTTGTACAATTTCACCAATCTCTTCAGAGTCTAAAAGATCATCTATTGGAACACCAGCAACAGTTGTAAACTTAGGAAGTGGAACCATTGTATCACCATGTCCACCCATTACAGTAGCACGAATCTGCCCTGCTCCATATCCAAGTTTCTCATAAATAAAGTGTGCCATTCTAGCTGCATCTAAGATACCAGCCATTCCAAGAATTCTTTCACGTGGAAAACCTGTAAACTTTAATGCTACATAAGTCATAACATCTAATGGATTACTAACTACTATTACTATGGCATTTGGAGCATGCTTTTTTATCTCAAGTGAGTAAGACTTTACAATCTTAGCATTTTTAGTAAGCAAATCATCTCTACTCATACCTGGAGTTCTTGGAGCACCTGCAGTAATGACTACAATTTTACTTCCAGCCATATCTTCCGGCCCAGTAGCAGCTCTTACAACAGTGTGTTCTCTTGCAGCATTGGCAGCTTGAGACATGTCAAGTGCCTTCCCTTTGGCTACATCATGATTTCGACCAAGAAGAACAACCTCATGACATGAACCACGCATAGCTAAAATGAAGGCAACCGTTGACCCAAAATTTCCTGTTCCGATGACTGTTACTTTACTTGCCATTGACTTCCTTTGAGTGTATTTAACGTTTTATTTTTAGCTAAATTTTACATTAGCTAAAAACAAAAAGTTATATACCTGCGAAAAACGCAGGTAATAATTATATCGAATCTATAATTGCATTAAGTGTTGCAGATGGACGCATTGCTTTTTCAGCTAATTCATCATTTGGATGGAAGTATCCACCAACATCTTGAGCTTTTCCTTCTACTGCAAGAAGCTCCTCTATGATTTTCGCTTCATTTTCAACAAGTGCTTTAGCAACAGGAGCGAATTTTGCAGCAAGTTCAGCGTTTGAACCCTCAGCAAGTGCTTTTGCCCAGTATTGTGCTAAATAGAAGTGTGAAGCTTTGTTATCCGGCTCACCTACTTTTCTTCCTGGCTCTTTAGAGTTATCTAAGTAACCATCATTAGCAGCATCCAATCCAGCAGTTAATGCAGTAATTTTAGCATCTTGGTTTTTCTGACCGATAAATCTTAAAGACTCAGCAAGTGCTAAAAACTCACCAAGTGAATCCCAACGAAGGTGACCTTCTGCTAAGAACTGATCAACGTGTTTTGGAGCAGATCCACCAGCACCAGTCTCATACAGACCACCACCAGCTAAAAGTGGAACGATAGATAGCATTTTTGCAGATGTTCCAAGCTCTAAAATTGGGTACATATCTGTTAAGTGGTCACGAAGTACGTTACCAGTTACCGCAATAGTATTTTTCCCTTCACGAATACGTTTATTTGTAAAACGTGTAGCGTTTGTTACGTTCATGAATTGAATGTCAAGGCCTGTTGTATCAAAATCTTTTAAGTAAGTATTTACTTTTTTGATAAGTTCGGCATCGTGTGCACGCTTTTCATCTAACCAGAATACTGCAGGAATTCCTTCAATACGCGTTCTCTCAACTGTTAAACGTACCCAGTCACGGATAGCTACATCTTTAGTGCGAGCAAGTCTCCAAATATCACCAGCTTCGCACTCAAAACTCATAAGCACGCCATCCTCACCTGTTACAGTAACCGTTCCAGCCTCTTCAAGAATGAAAGTAGTTGGGTGTGAACCATACTCTTCAGCTTTTTGAGCCATAAGACCAATATTTTGCATTGTACCCATAGTTGCAACATCATATTGACCATTTTTTACACAATCAGCTACCATTTCAGCATGGAACATACCATAAGTAGAATCTGGAATAACCGCAACAGTCTCTAATGCAGCACCAGTTCTATCCCACTGTTTACCACCTTCACGTACAACAACTGGCATAGAAGCATCGATGATTACATCGTTAGATGCATTGAAGTTTGTTGTTCCTTTATCAGAATCAACCATAGCAATTTTTGGAGCATCAGCATCAACTATAGCTTGGAATGCAGCTTTGATTTCAGCTTCTTTAGCGTGACCTTTGATTTTTTTCTCAAGATCTGACATACCCATATTTGGATTTACACCTACCTCTTTGAATACATCTGCATATTTAGCAAATACATCTTCAAAGAAGATTTCAAATGCGTGACCAAACATAACAGGATCAGAGATTTTCATCATTGTAGCTTTTAAGTGAAGTGACCAGATAAGGTTTTTCTCTTTCGCTTCAGTAATTGTTTTCTTATAAAATGCACGAAGTGCTTTTACTGACATAAATGTACCATCAAGTACTTCGCTAGCTACACCGTCAATAGTTTTTAACTCTTTACCGTTAAGTGCGATTGTTACTTTTTGATCTTTATCTAAAGTTACAGATTTCTCATGTGAGAAGAAGTCACCTTTGCCTTCCATGTGAGCCACATATGCTTTAGAGTCAGCAGCAAATGCTCTGAGTTTGTGTGGATTTTTTTGAGCAAATTTTTTAACTGCAACTGCTGCACGTCTGTCTGAGTTACCTTCACGTAAAACAGGATTAACAGCTGAACCAAGACACGTAGCATACTTAGCTTGGATTTCTTTTTCCTCATCAGTTTTTGGATCTTCAGGATAGTTTGGAATGTCATACCCTTGGCTTTGAAGCTCAGCGATACAATCTTTAAGCTGACCAGCAGATGCAGAAATATTTGGGAGCTTAATGATATTTCCATCTTCTTGAAGAACGACTTCACCTAATTTTGAAAGCTCATCTTCTGCAAGTCCCATTGCAGCTAAAACTCTACCAGCGAGTGAAATATCACTAAGAACTACCTCTACGCCTGCAGCTTTAGTAAAAGCATTTACGATTGGTAGCAACGAATAAGTTGCTAAAGCCGGAGCCTCATCAATTTTTGACCAAATGATTTTTGACATGTTTTGTCCTTGGGTATTTATTTTTCTAAAGAGTCTAACGAGTAACTCTTGAGAATTTACAATGAGGATGATAACACTAAAGAGGTCTAATCTGCATCAGAGTAAGGTAAATCTTGACTTTTATTTCTTAATTGTTTCTATTGGTAACACGCCTAATGTTCTTTAAATGTGTAGAATAGTTACATGAGAAATCGTGCAGACCACTTTTATTTTTCATAAAATAGAGATAGTCACTTTTTGCAGGATAGATAGCAGCCTTTATAGCATCAAAACTTACATTACAAACAGGAACCTTGGGAACACCTTTGTACTTGTATGTATTATAGATACTTTCATCACTACGTATTCTTTGAGGTATAACTTTGACGTGTGAATATTTACCATAGTTTAAAGTGCCATCCATCTGCAAATGCATAGACTTTTTAACTCTATTGTAAATAACAGAACTAACAAGTGGCATCTCTTCTATATTTGCTGATTCTTTTTGTATCACTGATGCAATTGCTACATATTGAAACCATTTATGCTCTGAATATAGACCAAAAATTTTCTCCGCAAGCTCTTGATGCTTGCTCATGGAAACTTTTACCAGAAGTGCAATAAGCTCTTTTTCTGTAATTCCAACTGGTATCTTATATGTATTTGGAACTAGTACTCCTTCAGCAACTGGAGCTACTTGCAAGAACTCATCTAATAGTCTTTTATGATTTAAAGAGAGATCACTAGCAAGCTGTTTTAAGAAGATATATGTAGTTTCACCTGGAATAAGTGTTACATTTTGTAGTGCCGCTTTTGCTTTTGTAAGCTTGTAAAGAAAATCAAGCTTTGTATTTAAGGTGCTTCCCATATCAATCCATCCACTTTGTGGTGAACCGATAAAGCGTAATAAAAAAGAGTCTAGTCTATTGACATCATATTTTTCAAGTGCTAGTTGTGATATAATTTTGTTAATTGAACCACCTGGTATATAGAGTACCTTTGGTGTGCTAATAGGCTGCAAAAGGTAAAATATGAGTGATAAAATGGTGATTAATACGATATCAAAAACGTATTTTATTATTATAAGTTTTCTACTTTTTTTATTTATCACTTCTGTCTCTCTTCTTCTGCTTTTACAAAAAGGAGTGCATCTTCAAGAGCTCTCTTTTTCTAATGTTAATATTAAACAATTATACATTAAGTGGGATAAAAAGCTTGACCTCTCAATTAAAGAGCTCTATATTCATGAAACTTCTCAAAATAAAACTACAAAATTTAACATTCACGAGCTTCAAAAAGATTTGAGCCGACTCTCTTACGTAAGCAAACTTTTTAATTCCATAACAATAGAAAAAATTTACAATAAAGATTTTAAAGCAAATTTTCACTATAAAGAGAATTCAAAAGGCTTTTTACATCTTAAAGCACAAGATATTACTTTAGATGCTTCTCTCTCTTTACAAAGTAACTATCTAATGATTAAAATTGAAAAACTCAAAGACACTAAACGGCATATAGATTTGCATGCAAACCTCCTTGTTGATCTCAAAGCAACAAAACTTTTTACAAGAGTTGACGCATTTATCAATGAAGATGCCAATCTTACATTTTATAGCGAAATAAATGTTGATGGAGTTACCTTTAAAGTAAAAAGCCACGATGATATCAAAGATATTAAATATCTTATTCAAATGGCATCTTTACCTTCTGAAATAAAATTTTGGACGCAAGATGCAATAGATCTTGAATCTTTAACACTAGAAGAGCTTAGTGGTAAAATCGAATTTAATAAACTTGAAGAGGCCTATAAAAACATTTACGCAAAGGCTAAAGCAAATAGCCTGACGTACACTTACAATACGAAACTAGATGGTATTCACACTGCACATACAGATGTCCTTTATAAAAAGGGAGTGTTGTATCTTTATCCAAGAGACTCCTACTCTTATAGTAGTCATCTGGGAGAGAGTTGGCTCAAAATCGATTTTACTCAGCCTCAAGAGATTTTGACACTTCACCTTCTTTTTGATGGTATGTTAGATGAAGGAATGCTTGAAGTTTTAAAAGCTTACAAAATCAACCTTCCTTTCTACCAACATTCAGGAAGCATGAAAACAGACTTAACACTTACTGTAAACCTTATAAGTATAGACGTAGATGCTCATGGAACATTCTATACACAAAAAGCAAACTTTGATTATCTCAAACTCAATATTGATGTGAGTGACACAACCATTAAGCTCAGCAATTATGATGTAAAGATTCCACGAATGAGAGCAAAATATAAAGATATTGCAGTTGCTGATGTAAATGCTAGTTACGACACAAAAACTGGCAATGGGGTTATTAATTTTTCTTTTGATTCCATATCTCTTGGAGATGTAAAGCTAGAAAATCACTCCCAAAAACTCAAAGCCTCCTATAATATCACATCTCTTAAAGATAGCATTGATGTTAGCTCTTCTTACTGGAATATTAACAACAAATATAAAGCAAGCGTTGAGGCACTCTCCATGCCTTTTGATTTAGAATCACTCTCTTTAGGTATTCCAACAACTTTTGTATCAATTGATGGGATTGCTAAAGCATTCGTAGAAGGAGATCTCAGTGTAGACTCTTTAAAAAGCAAACTCAAAGTTGATGTACTCTCGTTTGATTACAATGGCGTTAGCTTTTCACAATCAAATACACCTATTGAAATTCTTTACGATCAAAACATTACGCTTTATGCTCCAGACACACTTCACTTTAGTGTATCAGGAACCGATTACGCTATAGAGAAACCAAAAATAAAAATTACACAACAAGAGGCAGTTTTAAAAACAACGAAACTCAGTATGGGCAAGTATATTACTACAAAAATATATGCTAAACACAATTTTAATAAAGAGAAGACTCATGTTAGTCTGAGCAATTTTATAATAACTGACTATAAACAACAACAAAGACTCTATAGCAACAATAAAATTCTACTCTCAATCAGCAATAAAGATGAAAAAATAGTAGTCAAATCCAAAGAGCTTGGAGCTGAGTTTACATCTACTAAAGATGGATGGAGCTTACATGCGAACTCTTTAGCACTTTTAGCAAACAACTCTGCACTACTCTCATCTCTTCATATAAACAGCGGAGAGTTGACAATACATAAAAAGAATGGCAATAAGCATGTTCACATAGATGCCAACATACGATACCCGTACAAAATACTCACAAAATATGGTATTCCCACTGAGGAGTATGAAGTGAATGCTGTACTTCAGGGAGTCAACACTCTTTTAGAAGTCAACAAAAACACAACTGTAAACATAGGAGAAAAAATTCTTATAGAGAATAAAGCAAGTGGTATTAATATACATGAAATTATCCGTGCTATAGAAGATCTTAAGAAAGAGAGCATCTTTTCAGAAAACAACCAAAGTGTAGAAATTAGTTTTGAAGCAAAGGACTCATATCTTTACCTCTCAAAGGATAGAAAGGTTATTGCTGATTCTATCTCTATGCAGTATACTAATGAAATACTCACAGCGCAACTCCAACACATAAATGGTAAGGCTGGTATGCGTTTAGAGGGTGAAAAATTTCATGTTTATGGAAAAAACTTTAGCGATGTATTTATGGAAAAACTCTTTACGCTCTCAAGATTTAAGGGAGGACTGCTTGACTTCTCTTTTGATGGAACGCTCGACGAGTATGCTGGCATTTTTTACATAAAAAATTCTACAATTATGGACTATAAACTCCTTAACAATGTTCTTGCATTTATTAATACTGTACCATCATTAGTTACCTTCTCACTTCCTGGCTACAGCAGTAATGGACTCTTAGCAAAAGAGGCCTATTTAAACTTTAAAGCAAAAGATGGTATTTTTAATCTATCAGATATATATCTGGAGTCCAAAGAACTCACAATACTTGGAAATGGAAAGGCAGATACAAAAAAAGATCTTATTGATGTCACTTTAAATCTAAAAACAGACCTAGGTAGTGACGCCTCAAAGATACCATTGGTAGGCTATATATTATTTGATGAAGAGTCTGTTTCAACCTCTCTCAAAATCACTGGAAAACTCTCAAATCCAAGTGTAGATTCACAAATAGCAAAAGATATGGTAGTAGCGCCTCTCAATATTATTAAAAGAACACTCACACTACCTTATAACCTAATAACGCAACCGAATAAGTAATTATTCGTTACGTAAGACTGTAAGTATATCTACTTCGCTTGCTTTTTTTGCTGGGTAAAAAGAGGATACGACAACTATTACAAATGCACCTATAACAATTGAGAAAAAATCCTTTACACTTAAATCTAAAGGAAGTGTAGAGGTTGGATAGACATCTTTTGGAAGTGAAACAATGTCAAACGTTCCAAGAATCCAAATTCCACTGAGTCCTAAAACCACACCTGCAAAAATACCTCCTATACCAATAACAATACCAAGGTATAAAAAGACTTTTTTTATTTCAGCAGTTGTTGCACCTAATGAAAGCAGTAGTGCTATCTCCCCTCTTCTGTTCATAACAGTCATGAGCAGTGAGGATATGATGTTAATTGAAGCTATGAGAATTATAAGCATCAAAACAATAAAAAGTGAAGCTTTTTCCATCTCAAGCGCTGCGAAGAAGTTCACATTGTCTTCCCACCACCCTTTTATGATTACACCAGAAGGTAACTCTTTATATATATCTTTTATATCCTCATGGGGATTATTGGAGTAAATATGAATGCCATCATAAAGAGTAGATGGAATTTTTAAAAGTGTTTGCAGCGCTTCTAGAGAAGTATAACTGTAAGCTTTATCGTATGCTGAGAGTCCAGAATCAAAACTCGAACGAATAGTAAATCTTTTTATTTTTGGAGTTACAGAGAGGCCACCCGGCTCCACACTTGTAAAAAGATACATCAGCTTATCATCAGTATGCACGGCAAACTCTTTTTGTAGACTTTTTCCTACTAAAACGTCAAATTTTGAAAAATCTTTTTGCTCTATACCTTTTGCAATTACACTATTTACCTTTGCTTCGTCTGTAAAGTTGACACCAAAAAGATACCCGCCCTCTAGATTTGAGCCATGTCTTACCATAACAGATGCTTGCAGATAGGGGCTAAATTGTAGATGAGGAAATTTTGATTCTAAATCTATAAGCAAAGACTCATTAACAGTTCCATAAAACTTAGGAATAATAGTTAGAGGATAGTTCATGATAGTGAGTTTCTTCTTAAACTCGTTATCAAAGCCATTCATAAGTGCCATAGCGATAAGAAGAACCATAACACCAAGAGTGATACCAACAAATGCTAAAAGAGCTGAGAGAAAGATGAAAGGCTGCTCTTTGTCAAAGCGCAAAAAACGCTTTACAAGATAAGGTACTATGGACTTTTTCAAGAAGCAAAAACACCTTTTTTAGGACCGCTTTTACCGCAGCATTGTTTATATTTTTTACCGCTACCACATGGACAAGGATCATTGCGAGCTATCTTTTTCTCTACAGACTGATTCTCACCATCTAAAAGATTTAATGACAACGAAGCATTGTTTCTTTCTTGTTCAGCCTTCAGCTGAGCTGCTACACGCTCAGCCTCTTCTTCAGCAGCCTCCATTTTAAACTGAATAATCTGCAGTGTTTTAATTGTGTTAAACTTGATGTCGTTACGTAACTCACCAAAGAGATTAAAGCTCTCTTTTTTATACTCAACAAGTGGATCTTTTTGGTTATAAGCACGTAGACGTATACCTGATTTCATACTATCCATAGCGTAGAGATGTTCTCTCCAGGCTGTATCTATCTCTTTGAGATAGAACTCTTTTTCTATCTCGTGTCTTAAATCAGCATCAATCACACTCATTTTTGTATCATAAGCAGATTTGAGTTTGTCTGTTACTTTTTCTAAAAGCTCTTCGTACTCTAAATTAGCTACAGTCGTCTCGTCAAGGTCAAAATTAACCTCCTCTTTGAGGTACTCTCTTAAACTTTCAAGGTTGAAGTCTTCATGTGCTCCTCCAGGATATATGCCTGCACGATCAAGCAAATGAACAACATAATCAACACGGATCTCATCAATTTTTGCTGCCACATCATACTCTTTAGAGAGCAATTGATTTCTAAAATGGTAAACAATTTTACGCTGCTCATTCGCAACATCATCATACTCAACAATATGCTTACGACCCTCATAGTGCATGTTTTCAACTTTCTTTTGTGCCTTTTCTACTGCGCGAGTTACCATTTTAGACTCGATATACTCACCATCTTCAACACCCAAGCGCTCCATGATAGACTTAATCTTATCACTTCCAAAAATACGTAAGAGGTTATCTTCTAAAGAGAGATAAAACTGTGTTGTACCTGCATCACCCTGGCGCCCTGAACGACCTCTAAGCTGATTATCTATACGACGGTTTTCGTGACGCTCTGTACCAATAATGTAGAGACCACCAAGTGCTTTAATTTCATCACTAACTTTAATGTCAACACCACGCCCTGCCATATTTGTAGCGATTGTTACAGCACCTTTTGCACCTGCTGATTTTATAATCTCACCCTCTTGTTCATGATTTTTTGCATTGAGCACAGTGTGAGCAATTTTCTCTCTCTTTAAAAGCTCATGAAGCACTTCAGACTTCTCGATAGAAGCTGTACCTATAAGTACAGGTTGTCCTGTCTTGTTTAGCTCTCTGACTTTAGCAATTACAGCCTGAAACTTCTCAAGTTCAGTTTTGTAAATAAGGTCATTGAGATCTTTTCTTGAGATAGGAATATTTGTTGGGATAGAGACAACATCAAGATTATAAATTTGAGCAAATTCTGTTGCTTCAGTCTCAGCAGTACCCGTCATTCCTGCAAGTTTGTCATACATTCTAAAGTAGTTTTGAAATGTAATATCAGCAAGAGTTTGTGACTCCTCTTTGATGTCAACACCCTCTTTTGCTTCAAGTGCTTGATGCAGACCCTCAGCAAAACGTCTCCCCTCACTAATACGACCAGTGAACTCATCTACAATCATCACCTCACCATCACTTAAAACATAGTCAACATCTTTCTCAAAAAGATAGTTTGCTTTTAAAGCCTGGTCAAGTACATGCGAAAGTGAAGCATTCTCAGCACTATAGAGATTTTCAATACCAAAAAGCTCTTCAGCTTTTGTAATACCCTCTTCTGTTAAGAGCACCACTTTGTCTTTTTCATCTACACTAAAATGTTCATCCTTAGTCATACCAAGTGCTACACGGTTTGCAGCAAGATAGTCTTGCATATTTCTGTTTGTTGGACCTGAAATGATTAAAGGTGTTCTTGCCTCATCAATTAAAATAGAGTCAACTTCATCAACTATAACAAAGTTGTGCAAGCGTTGAGCCATCTGCTCTTTTGAGTAGCTCATATTATCTCTAAGATAATCAAAACCAAACTCATTATTTGTTCCGTAAGTTATGTCTGCAGCATAAGCAGCTCTTTTCTCCTCTGGATCATGAGACTCTTCTAAAATAGTCCCTACTGTATAGCCTAAAAAATTATAAAGTGGCGACATCTCAGCAGCATCACGTGAAGCGAGGTAGTCATTTACGGTAACAAGGTGGACACCTTTACCTGTCATTGCATTTAAAGCAATAGCAAGAGTCGCAACAAGT
>Ga0272440_1001195_pt1 | contig 21609 bp, 4 predicted proteins | sample SSMMMBAug17_FD_192440 | JGI IMG/M metagenome (GOLD analysis project Ga0272440, IMG submission 192440) | Marine sediment archaeal communities from Little Sippewissett salt marsh, Falmouth, MA, United States - SSM-MMB-Aug17 | ecosystem: Environmental > Aquatic > Marine > Wetlands > Sediment ...
AGATGCAAAAGATCTTTTCATCTATCTGGTCGGTCATGGAGAACCTGATAAGTTTTATATGAAAGACAATCAAGTAGTGGATGCAAGTATACTCGATCAATGGTTAGACACTGCAGAATCCCAGATAAAAGGACATCTTTTTCTTTTTTATGAGGCTTGTTATTCTGGATCATTTATTGATAAAATGAAAAATGAATCCATTATTTCTGATTCAAAGCGTATCGTTATAACCAGTACGAGTAATATTAATTCGTATATGCTACCAAACGGGACTATGTCTTTTTCTTACCAGTTTTGGAGTGCATTAACATTTATTAGTCCTTACGTATACACAGCTTTTACTGAAGCAGGATATATAATGGAAGATCTTCAATCCCCTCTGTTGGATGCTGATGCAAATGGTATTCAAGATAAAACAGATCAGAACAAAACCGCATATTTAATGATTGGTAATGAAAAACATACAGCAAGTGTCCGACCCCAAATTTTGAATAAACAAAAATGCGTTATGTTGAATGGTAAGACATCACACACATTTCGTACTGAAAAGATCATATCTTCTCATCCTATCCAAAATGTTTGGGCTAAAATTTTTCGCCCAAAACATCATTTTGCTGATACTGGCTCCCCGATTAGCAACAGACTTGAATTCGATTATTCTGGTCAGATAGGTCAATATACTGCGAACTATTCAGACTTTCATGAAAGCGGTATATACAAAGTCAATATCCTTGCAAAGGATAGCCAGGGAATCATTTCATTACCATCCACTGTGTATATATTTTCTGGAGATAGCAGCCAGTGGAAGGGTGATATCAATTTGGACAGGACCATTGATATGGAAGATATTATCACTGCTTTAAAAATTGTTTCAGGCATACCTTACAATTCAACCTGTGGTGCAGCTGTCAGTTGTGATGAAGATGATGCCATCGATTTATTGGATGTGTTGCACATTTTTAATGATATTGGAGGGAGTATAACATTAGATTAATTTTTATGGAGAAAAACGATGAAAAAAAATAAGATATTGATCATCTCACTATGGTTTCTTTCCATTCATACATTTGCCTTATCTCACACAGATCACCCGGTTATCGGAAAGATTTCTGTTGATCAAAAAATAATGATCAACACCCCTTTTACGCTATTTGCCTATGATGTTACAGACAACGACCAGATTGCACGCGTATGGGCAGCGGTACAGCGCTCAAAAAATATAACCCAAACCATTGATTTAAAACAAACAGGTCCCAAATCCAATCACTATAAATGCCAGATCGATGGTTTTTCAGAGCCAGGTTCATACACCGCTGCCATTGTTGCAATGGATTGGACTGGCAATCAATCAACCCCTTACCCAATAACACTTCACGTCCATAAAGGAGTTTACCGCCGCGCAATCATTATTGCTGGTGGAGAACAAACTGACAGCCTGTGGCCATCTGTTCAAACGTCTGTATCACTGGTCTGGAATGCGCTCAAAAATAGACAGTATCTGCCTGATGATATGACACTTGTTTCACAAAATCGCATTTCAGGTATTGATAAAATACCCATTGATTCCAGCGGAAGGAATATTCAACAGCTTTTATTTTCTTTCAATGAGAATAATACTGAAGATATATTGATTTATATGGCTGGATATCGTCACACAAAAGGTTTTAGCCTGAATCAAACCGAAAATTTAATGCCAGATGATCTTGATCTTTGGCTGGATGATTGCCAAAACAGAGGCATTGATAAAACGCTGGTTTTTTGTGATTTTTCAGGGTCTGGTCAATTTATCAATGAATTGCTGCCCCCAGAAAATAAACATCGCCTGTTGATTGCCAGTTCATCAATAGATGAAACCGCATGGACGATACATTCATCAGGTTTTCTTTGGTCACATCTATTCTGGAGTCATGTTTTATATCATGGCAATATTGGAGACGCCTGGCAACAGGTATCGCGCATCATTTCATGGGATACTTTCAGGCAGGCGCCTTGTCTGGATATCAATGCTGATGGTGTATGCAATGATTCATCTGATCTTCATCTTGCTTTTCAACACAATATTGGAGATGCTGTTGTATCCAGCGATGATATTCCTGTTTTTGAAACCATCGGTTGTCAGGCAGATGGGACCATACAGGTTCAGTTCACAAACTATTCCTATGTCGATACGGTGCAGGCGATTATTTTTCCGCCAGAATTTAATGCGCTTTCTGATCATTATGCGATGCAACAATTGAATAGTATTCAACTAAGCCAGCAAATGCATCATTTTAGCGGCATTTATGATGCCCTATACTTAAATGGTTTGTATCAGGTATATTTGTATGCCAGCAGTCCATCGGGTATGGTGTCAACCCTGCAAAAATGCTCAATCAATAATGAAAAAGCGCTGCCTGACCCTTATGAAGATGATAATATATGGGAAAAAGCGCACCAGATAAAGTTCAGCTCCTATAAAAAAAATTATAGTACGCATCCACAATGGCATAATTTTCATACACAAGGTGATGTTGACTGGGTGAAACTTCATGCACATGCTGGCATGACATATATCATTGAAGTCAAAGATGTTTCAGATCAAGCAGATCCGATTATTGCGCTTTATGATACTGATGGTGAGACATTATTATCCATAATTCATGATAATCCTGTGGATATCAATTTTAATGGCCAGGGAGAATATATTGAATGGGAGTGTCATCAAAGCGGTACTTACTTTGCCAAAATTTATCAGTGTGACCCCAAAACTGAGGGATGCGCTTCAAGTTATGGTGAACAAACCAGATATCAATTGCTATTTTATTCTCCCATTTTAACTTTTCCTGGATTGATCTGGGGATTCATAGATCCGCCAAATGCCAATGCAACCATTAAAACCATCCGAAATACTGTATATCAGATCAGCAGCGGATTTTATTTTCTTCGCAATATTACAGGTACTGTTACAGTAGAAATTTTTGCTGATGGCTTTGAGACACTGGTTGATTCAATTAAAATTCCAATATGTCTTGAACCTGATAAATTTCCAATAGAAAATCGGGTAGATATTAAATTAAAACCTGAAAATACAAGCCCCATAGCTGATTTTTCAGGTACACCAACAAAAGGATTTTTCCCATTAACTGTAACCTTTACCAATAAATCTCAACAGGCAGATCAATGGATATGGAAATTTGGAGATTTTACACAAAGTCAGGAAAAAAATCCAGTCCATGTATTTGATAATCCGGGTAGATACTCTGTAGAACTGACAGCAATCAGTCCATCAGGACAAGATACACGTAATAAAACCAATTATATTCATGTTAAAGCTCCAAAACCTCAGGCCAACTTTAAGGCTGTGGAAAAGGTTGGAACAGCTCCTTTTTTTGTGCAATGGACAGACTTAAGTTCTGGAATGATTGAAGAATGGCATTGGGACTTTGGCGATGGTGCCACCAGTTCAGCCTCCAACCCAACTCATACTTATAATAAATCAGGTATGTTTTATACTGTTTCACTCACAGTTGAAGGCCCTGGAGGATTTGATACAAAAGTCATGGAACACTACATCCATGTGAAAGACCTGCCCCCAATAGCTAATTTCCACATGATTCCTGAAAATGGCGTGGCTCCATTAACAGTCCAATTTTTTGATCAATCACAGGAAAAAATTACCCAAAGAACCTGGACAATCGATAAAATAACAGATTCGCAAAGCCTCAACCCCAAACATACATTCCAGACACCAGGAACCTACACAATTATATTGAATGTTTCAGGCCCTGGTGGGCAGTCTGTGAAAGAAGCATCATTAGACGTACTTTGGCCATCACCTCGTGCCAATTTTATCGCACAGCAAACATCCGGGGATATGCCTCTTGATGTTCAATTCAACGATCATTCTTCAGGAAATATTACACAGTGGTTTTGGAATTTCGGCGATAATCAAACCAGTCAGGAACAACACCCAAATCATCGGTTTAATGAAGCAACATCTTTTACAGTCCAATTAACTGTCACTGGCCCGGGGGGAACTGATACGAAAAAACGTATCAACTATATTGATGTCAACCAACCCATTCCGCCACTTGATGCTGATTTCTCAGCTTCTCAAATAACAGGTAAAGCGCCTTTGGGGGTTGATTTTTCAGATGAATCCAGTGGCTTGATCACCCATTGGACATGGGATTTTGGTGATGGCTCAAGGGCGCATGATCCTGTCGTCAATCATGTTTATCAAAGGCCTGGCACATATTCAGTGAGATTGACAGTATCAAACAGCACACAAAACGATACCATCGAAAAAGCGGCACTGATTCATGTCGATTGGCCTCAGCCTGTTGCACAATTTTCAGTATCAGCAAGTTCTGGTATTGTTCCTCTGACAATGACATTTATCAATGAATCCACTGGAAACATTAGAGATTATTTATGGTCTTTTGGTGATGGATTCACCAGCAAGGCATATTATCCTGTTCATGTATATCCTTACCCGGGAACCTATTCAGTAAGTTTGACTGTGTCCGGCCCTGGTGGTATAGACACAATGATAAAGAAAAATGCGGTGACTGCAAACTGGCCAGCTCCAAAAGCAGATTTTATGGTTCAAAACAATAGCGGTGAAACACCATTAACTGTTCAGGTGATGGATACTTCAGTTGTTCAAGTTAATGGTGAAATAACATCCTGGCAATGGCTGTTTGGAGATGGGCAAAGTGCCTTTGGACAAACTGTATCCCATACATATTCAAGCTCAGGCACTTATGACATAACTTTGATTGTTTCCGGCCCAGGTGGAATGGATAGCAAAACTTATAAAAATGCAGTCCATGTCATTGATCCAGTACCAATCCCCAATTTTTCAGCATATCCCACTCAAGGGGATGCTCCCAAAAGAATTCAATTTACCGATCAATCCATAGGCAATATTGAAGAGTGGCTATGGAATTTTGGTGATGGTCAGATCAGTCATGAACAGAATCCTTCACATCAATATGAAAAACCTGGTCAATATCCTGTGTCACTCACCACCACTGGCCCAGGGGGATCAAAAACCTTGATGCGTGAGCAGTATATTGATATTCACTGGGGCATACCGCTTGTTGCGTTTTCAGCATCACCCACCAGTGGCGTTGCACCATTAACTGTTGAATTTACTGATCAATCGACGGGACTAATTCAGGGGTGGTTCTGGATGTTTGGAGATGAAACATCTAAAAACGATCATCCAGATGATATCTCGCGCAGACAACAACATCCCACACATACCTATACACGTGCCGGACAATACTCCGTGTCATTGACAGTCAGTAATCCTGATACCCGGCGAACTCAAAAGAAAGACCTTTTTATTACTGTACACCCCATGAAACCGCGAGCTATTTTTATAGCCAATCCACGAAATGGTCAGGCCCCTCTGACTGTCCTTTTTGAAAATAACTCACAAGGAGACATTCATTCGTTTCACTGGGATTTTGGTGATGGAGAAATATCAGATAACATGAAACCGATTCATACATACCAAAAACCGGGAAGTTATACTGTCAGTCTTACTGTTGAAGGGCCAGGTGGAACAGATCAATCCATCAAATACAATTATATCACCCAGTTCGCCCCACCGCCAGTAGCTGATTTTTATGGCGTGCCCACCAAAGGAACTGCGCCATTAACTGTTTGCTTTAAAGAAATTCTGAACCAGGATATCGACCAATCAACATGGGATTTTGGTGATTCCATAATACAGTCTATCTCTAATCCCTGTCATGATTATATCTCCGCTGGTATATACACTGTTCAGCTAACTGTTCAAAATTCAGGTGGTTCAAATACAAAAATACGTACGGATTATATTCATGTGACTGAACCTCCTGCTTTAAATGCTGATTTTTATGCCAGAATATCAAAAGGCGTTGCACCACTAACTGTTCAATTCATCAATACCACATCTGATAAAACAGCAAACATGCATTGGAATTTTGGAGATCTAACGCAAAGTGAGGATATTCATCCAACGCATACGTATACACAAGCAGGCGAATATACAGTATCGCTTATTGCCATCACTGATGCTGACAGGGATGAAAAAACACGATTGCACTATATACAGGTTACCCATCCCAAACCCATTGCTAACTTTATAAACAGCCCCAAAGAAGGCATAGCCCCATTGGTCAGTCAATTTAACGATTGCTCGCAGCAGTATATTGATCAATGGTTATGGGATTTTGGTGATGGTAACAAAAGCAATCAGCAAAATCCGCAACATATTTATCAGAAACCTGGGACATATACAGTATCATTGACAGTTATTGGTCCGGGTGGAATAGATACCCACACAGCCTCATGTGTTCAGGTGCATGAGGCTTTAAAAGCTGATTTTTCATTTTCATGCCCCAGTCCATATGCACCAGCACGTGTGTATTTGTCCAATCATTCAACTGGCCGCATTTTAGGTTATAACTGGAATTTTGACGATGGTACGTTCAGTAAGCAGAAACATCCTTATAAAATATTTAATCGTCCGGGAATATACTGGATTAAACTTGATATATATGGGCCTGATGGCACTGATACAATGACATCTGCCTTAGCTATTGATATAAAAGTCCCCTCTCAAAGACAATACTACCAGCATATTCAAAGAATACCTGCAGATGAAAACAGAACCATTCTAAACAAGCCTTTTGGTATAACACAACAATCAGATAATAACCTGATCATAGCTGATTATGGCGACAATCAAATTCAGTTATTCGAGAACAATGTGGATTGGATAGATTTTGACAGTGACAATACATTCCAGCTAAGCGGACCATCAGGTGTTTGTAAGGATAAATCAGATAACATTTATATTTCAGATACAGCGAATCATTGTATCAAGGTCTTTAGCAATACTGTAGAATTTATACGCAAATGGGGCAGTTTGGGAAGTAATCCAGGGCAGTTTGACTTTCCACTTAGCTTGACACTGGATGCAGATAATACTATTTATGTTGCTGATACCAACAATCATCGTATTCAGAAATTCACTATATCCGGCGATTTTATCTGTCAATGGGGGCAGTGGGGCAATGCTTATAATGAAATGGATCATCCATCAGGCATTGCTGTGGATGCTGGAACTGTTTATATATCAGATTCTGGTAACAATCGAATTTTATTATATACAACAAAAGGGCAATACCTGGATCAATGGCCAACTTTATCAAGCTTTCCTTATCATGTGGCAACCGATCAAACCGGATGTTTGTATGTCAGTGATATCTGGTCCAAAGCTGTTTTTAAGTATAATATGCTTGGTCATATGCTTTCACGTATTGGGGGTGATAACCTATCCATACAATTTCCAACGCATTTATATGTCAACGCTAAAGGATCTTTGTTTGTTTCAGATACACAGGGTGATGAAATTTTGGTATTTCAATTGATGAATAATTGTCAGAAAGATCCTTTGGTTATGATTATAGAAATACTTCGGTTCTTATCAGGGACAGATGTTGCAGTAGAATGTTTCAATGATTTGGACGACGATGGCGTTTTAGGAATTAAAACAGTTTTATGGATGATAAAAAAAGCAGCAGAAATGTAATTGGAAGTGAGCATAAAAAATTTCTTCTTCCATTAGCCTCTGATTTCATTGACGATTAATTGTTCATAAATAACTCAAAGGAGGACATATGAAAACAATGATTAAAACAACAATAACAATGCTGGTTATCATTAGCACAATCGCATTCGCTTATGCTGATATTCCTGAAACAGAAAGGCAGGCCTTAATTGATTTATACAATAGTACAAATGGCGATAATTGGGATGACAAGACAGGTTGGTTAGGTGAAGTTGGGACTGAATGTAACTGGTTTGGAGTTTCCTGTAATAGAGAGGATACGCATGTGGTTAGTATGCATTTTGGTGTTCATGGAAATAATCTTTCAGGAGAAATACCGCAATCAATAAGCAATTTGAATCAGTTAACATCTCTTTACTTGGATTCTAACAAGTTGACAGGTGTTTCTTCAACAATAGGAAATCTAAATAATCTTTCGTATCTTTCTTTTCATATTAACTTATTGACGAGTATACCACCGGAAATTGGAAATCTTAGTAGCCTTAGAACTCTTGATTTGTCTGCTAACAAACTGACAGGTGTACCTTCCGAAATTCAAAATCTTAGAGCCCTGAGAGTTCTTATTTTGAGTGGTAACGAACTGACCAAAATGCCGGCAGAAATATTTAACCTTAACCAGTTAGAAGTTATTGGTTTTTCTAGTAACAAGCTGACGCACGTGCCTGCAGAAATCGAAAATCTATCAAATCTTACAGATATTTCTTTGTATAGTAACCAGCTAACGAATTTACCGCCTGAAATTGGTAGTCTTAATAATCTTGAGGTGTTATGGTTATCTTCTTGTGCATTGACAAGTTTACCCCCTGAAATCGGTAATCTTCAGAACCTTAAAGAGCTTGAGCTCCAAAGAAATGATCTGGCAAATGTACCGAAAGAATTGTTTTATTTGAACAATCTTACTGAACTTGATCTCAGCTTTAATGAATTGACAGATCTGCCAGTCGATATTGGCAATCTGAATAGTATTGAAAAACTTGTCCTTTCTGGTAACAACTTTACACATGTGCCAAAAGAAATTGGGACTCTTGAAACGCTTACAAGTATGGATTTGGCTAGGAATGAATTCACGAGTGTACCAGGCGAAATCGGTAATCTTACAAATCTGACAAGACTTCGTTTGCATGGAGCAAAATTACTATCTCTTCCTTCAGAAATAACAAATTTAAAAAGCCTGACGGATGCTCATTTTGAATGTAATGCACTTGAAATTGAAGACCCTCAAGTTATCCAATTTCTGGATAAAATACAAAGCGACTGGAAAAAAACACAGACAGTCTCACCAAAACAATTGACTGTAACAACAAAGACAAAACACTCAATCTCCTTATCCTGGTTTGCAATTGAGTATATAGAAGAACAAGGTGTATATGAAATATACATAAGTAAATCTGATAACAAATCTTATACCCTATATGAAGTAACGAAGAATAAAACCATTGAACAAATGACCATTAACAATCTCCAACCAAATACAACTTACTATATAAAAGCCAGGTCAGTAACTTTTCCTCATCCATATGGATATTTTGATTCCAATAATTATACAGTGCAAAGCAAATTCACAAAAGAAATTTCAACAATGACATTATCATTCCCCGCAGCCACAATATTCACAGAAAATGATTTTTACATTCCCGGCAAAACTGACACGCTGCCAATGACAATCACAATAGCAAACATTGACAATATTAATGTGCAAGATTTTACCATTTCGGCAAGTTATGGTGAAGTGACCATAGATCGAATGGATTTGAATCGCCTCTTCTGTCATTTAAACACGGAAAATGCAAAAGAATCAATAGTAATTACAGTGAATTATCAAGACATTCTGATTGGAAGCAAGCAGATAACAGCTGATAAAACCTCCCCAGTTGTTTTGATACATAATGAATCATATCCAATAGAACCTGTAAAAAAACATAACTGGAGCTGGGATGCCAATGAGCCTCAATGCACATTTCGTTTTGCAATCACTCAAAATGAAGTCTGGGCGTCACAAGGCGAATTTTCCAATACAAAGTCAGCAGAGATCAGCACTGGTGATGGCATCTGGTATCTTCACGTGCAGGGAAAAGATCAGGCTGGAAATATTAGTGAAGTCAAGACTGTCAATGTATTACTGGACAATACTCCCCCAAAGATTGTCGGGTTGTCAGATTCCCTAATGTCAGAGCAGGTGTATAGCAAAAAATGGTACTGGGATGCCAACGAAGAAAATTGTTTGTTTCGATTTAACATTTCAAGAGATAGTAGCTGGATTCCTTCTGGGATTTTTCAAAATATTACCTATGCTGAAAAATTAAACAGCAGCGGCACATGGTGTCTTCATGTTCAGGCAAAAGATACTGCAGGTAATATCAGTGATGTTGTTTCGGTTTCTGTTCAGTTCAATAATGAACAACCAGAAAGACCACCTGCACCAACAAATCTGGCGATCATCAAAGCCGAAGATAACTGCGTTCAATTGGCCTTGGATGTCATCAATATTCCAGGCATAACATATCATGTATATTGCAGTGAAATGGCAGATGGTTTTTTTTATCGTGTAGATTCCAGAAAAATCGATATATTTGACATGTCAGACAGAAAAATACAGTACACTCATAAAGGTCTTAAGAATAACAAAACCTATTTTTACAAGGTCAAATCCTTTGCCAATGGCCAGGAAAGTGAGCAGTTTTCCAATAAGGTTTCTGCGATGCCCAAAAAATTGTTTAATTTTGACTGCAAGGCTGTATCAAGATGCAGTCAGTTGATCAAAGCCAGTCAAAGTGTCAACTATTTTTTTCAAATGTTTGCAGATGAGCAATTTCAAGGGACTATCCATGTCACATGTACTGGTTTATCAGATGCATATTTTCGCTATGAATTGATTAATGGCGATTCCAGAGGAAGCAACCTGATACTGTCAGAAAAGTATGCATCCATTACTTTGGAAATCATCGCACGAAGTACCACGCCTGCCGGGATGTATTCATTTGATCTTTCTTTACAAAATACCTGGGATGCCGGAAGCTCCCAATTCCTGACGATTCCTTTAACACTGACAGTTATTCCAAAATTCAGACATGGTATTTTTGTAACACTTACCAATCCAGATACAAATGATAATACGCGTCATGTTTCAAAAAAATTGAAAAAAGATACAAGAAATATTGATTCTCCTGTCTCAGTTTACATGGGACAACCAATGGAAATTTATGGGGCCATCTCCAGTTATGGAAAAAATGAAACCATTTTACTTTCAATTACTGACTATTCAACAGGAAACGCTTTTGAAAAAAACATCAAGACAACAATCAATGGAAAATTTAGCGAAAAGCAATGGGTTTCTTCTCTGGAATTGGGAACTTATGATCTGACAGCATCCTGGACAGACAGTGATTCCAATACATACAAAAGCAATACCCAATCATTTATCATTCAAAAAGGTCGATCAAGCATCACATGTCTGAGGCCAAACTATGCAACACCAGAGTTAAACGCTGAATATTTAATATCCGGCATATTGAACGCTCCAGTCAGTGACACCATGATTCTTTTTCGGGTGATCTCACCTGATAGCACCTATACAGATCATCAAATATATATGGATAATACACATGAATACAAGATGCTTGATTCTTTTTTTACTCAAAATGGCCTTTGGCAATTCAAGGCATATTGGGCAGGTGATGAAAGTACTACTGGTTGTGAAAGTGATTTACTTTCTATGCCAGTAGGAATTGAAATCGGCCGAGCAATTATTCTTGCGGGTGGCGAAAATACTTTAACGAATTGGGATGTGACAAAAAAAGTATCTGTGTCGGTTTATCGCTATTTGAAAGGAATGGGGTTCACAGACGAAATGATTTACCTGATCATACATTCTCAATCCATTGACATTGATAAGGATGAAATCCCCGACCCTGTCGTCAATTGCAATCTCCCCACAAACTCTGATTTTCTCAATGCCATTGAAAACATATTTACTAATGACTTAAATCCAGAAACCCCTTTGTATATTTACATGATCGGACATGCTACACAAGACAGGCGCTTTCAAGTATTTGGGTATGATGAAATACTTACAGGTTTTGAAATCAAAAATGCTTTGGATCAATTGCAAGCTAAAACAGACTGCACGGTAATTTTTGTTTTAGAATCCTGTTTTTCCGGAAATTTTATCAAAGACTTAAGTGGACCCAAACGCGTCATTTTGACCAGCATTGGGGATGAACGATACAGTATTGACAGAAAAGGAGAATTGGCATTTTCTGGATTTCTTTTTTCCTATCTTAGACCAAGCAAGAGTTTAAGAGCCGCTTTTTCTTATGCTTTAAAAAACATGACCAAGTTAGGGTATTCATCCCCGCTGTTAGATGACAATGGAGATTTCACAGTTAATGAACAGGATGGAACTCTTGCCAGCACAATCTTTTTACCTGAAGTTGATTATGGCATCCATGCTTACATCACAAATGTTGATATTGCAAACATGCTTGAAAACTCAATAACAACAACCCCATTGTCCCTGAAAGCTGATGGTGATGTGCCAATTACACGTGTCTGGGCAAAGATTGTTCCCCCAAATGTGAATCTATCGGGTTTGGATTGGGGAATCTCCTTTCCAGAAGTAAACCTGACATTTAACCCTGAAACAGACCGATACAGCGGCACATTAACCCATCTGATTATCCCTGGCATTTACAAAATTGTGATTCTGGCAGAAAATATCCGCCATGAACGATCTGAACCCCATATCGAATATATCAGCGTTTCCGGGGCCATTCAGCCTGGAGATGTTAATGCAGATGGAAATATTAGTCTTTCAGATGTCATCACTGCACTTAACATTGTCTGTTCCGGAGATTCAGGTATTTCATATGGTGATTTGAATAGGGATGGAAAAATAGGTTTGATTGAGGTTTTGTATATTATGAAAATTATTGAAATTGCAATTAAATAAATACAGTTCAATTAACTGTAACTGTCCCTGGGTGAAATGATACGAAAAATCGTATCAACGATATTGATGTCAATCAAGTTTATTTCCTAGCATATACATACGCCCAAACAGAACGTTATTCATAAAAACATATATTAAAAGGAAAAAATTATGAAAATCTATCATTTAAAAACAACCATCATCTTATTGTTATTAGCTCTTTTTCCAATGTTTGCATCAGCAGATGTTCCTGATGCTTACGAACCCGATAATAGCATTGAAAACGCAACAATTCTTTTACTGAACAAAGGTTACACCAGTTTTCCAAAGCCTGACTATGAAACCACGCAAGACCATAATTTTTACGATGAGGACGATATTGACTGGTATCAGTTCTATGCCAAAAAGGAAAATACTTATGTACTGGAAATAAAATCTGTGGGCATGGCTTGTGATCCAGTCATAGAAATTTATGATTCAGATGGCTTAACTTTTAACTCTGATGTCTGGTCACAACCCATTGATATCAACTTTAATGGCCAGGGAGAATATGCAGAATGGGTTTGTTCTAAAACAGATATCTATTATGCACGTATTCGTCAATGCGATAACAATATTGAAGGATGTAATGTTCACTTTGGCGATAATACGCAATATAAAATTTTGTTGTATTATCCCATTCTTGTACCCAACAGTTTATTGTATGGCACGATTCAGCCACCCATAAAGGCCATTGTCACTTTAGACAATGGTGATGGCAGCCTGTCTTTACCCAATGGACAGTTTTATATACCTGCTCAAAGTGGCACCTATACATTAAAAGTTGAAGCCACCGGTTTTTTGCCCTACACACAATCGATTGTTTTAAACGCACTGGAATCAACAGCAGTAACAGTATCTTTAAGGGATAATTCTGTTCAAAAAATAGATATGTTTGAGCCAGACAATACATTTGAGATGGCACAGGTGATAGACCTGACCCATGAAAAGCATGTACATACCTTTTATCCACATGGTGATTCCGATAAATCAATTTTTTATGCTATAGCTGAACAATGCTATACAATAACAATGGAACCATCAGATAGCCAACTGGATGTAGCTTTTTATATATTGGAAGTCAGCGGTAACCATCCAAATGTAAAAGTTGATAATGCATTTCCAGGAGAAACCGAGGAAATCATTTGGACATGCCCGGCACAAGGACTATATTATTTAAGCGCCTTTCAAAGCAATGATATTACACTTCATGATCCCACCTATACTCTTTCAATAGGATCTGTAGAGTCAACTGATGGAATCATTCATGGCAAAATTGTGGATCATCAAACACAAGAAGCTCTAACCCAGGTGGTGATTACCTCCATGACTGGAGAATCCGCCTTAAGTCATGATGATGGCAGCTTTTATCTTCCCTATAGAGGCGAATTGCCTTTACGCATTTTCAGTAGAGCATCAGAATATAGTGAATCCATATCCATTGTTGAAAATCCTTCTGAATATCTCTTCATTGAATTACAAAAACAAATGAATCAAACCAACCAACACTACGTATTGGAGCAAATGTGGCCGGTGAGTGTTCATCCCAGGAGTTATCCCTATCAATGTGATTTTGAATCTTATGAATGGCAGATTGATATTGCCCAATATAAGAATCAATACATGTTTCGTATTGACTCAGCCAATCATCGCATTCAGAAATTTAACATGTTTTTTCAATTGCTGAACCAATGGGGAAAAGAAGGTTCTGGTCCTGGCGAGTTTGATGATCCACAAGGATTGGCTGTTTCTGAAAATTACCTCTTTGTCTGTGATACACAAAACTATCGTATTCAGCAGTTCAGTCTTAATGGTGATTATATAAATGAATGGGGAGAGTTTGGTTCAAATGAAAAAGAATTTGATTTACCCACTGGCATTGCTGTTGATGACAATAATTGTGTTTATGTGGCAGATACTGGTAATCATCGGGTTCAGGTATTTTCTTCTGATGGTACCTTTTTAACTCAGTTTGGAGAATCAGGCAAGCTGCCAGGTCAAATGAAAAATCCCCAATCGATTTTTATTATGGACAATCATATCCATGTCAGTGAACTCAATGGTCGGATTCAAATATTCCGGCCTGTGGACAAATTACCAAAACATCGCGCAATTCTTGTGTCTGCGGATCAGGTATCATCTGTATCTTCTTTTAATCAAGCCATCAAAACAAATGTGCATTTTGCCTATCGTACACTCATGGCGCAGGGGCTGACCAAAGCGCGTATAGATATCCTCTCCAATGATATCTATGATGATATGGATGGCAATTCAATAAACGATGACAGCACAAATCTCCCTTCACTTGAAAATCTTCAAGCTGCGATATTGAATTCAAGTCTGGAAACTGAAACTTTATTGATTTATTTAACTGGTTTGTCAGGAAATACGAAATTTAAAATCAACTCTTCTGAACTTTTGATCCCCCAACAGCTTGATGCATGGTTGGATGAATTTCAGCAGATGACTGAAAGCAAAGTTGTATTGATTATGGATAGTGATGATGCCCATGAATTTATGTCCCAGTTAACGCCTTTAGATGAAGACAATTTTGTTCGAATTTGCAGTACATCACAAAATGAAAATGCCGCTTTTTTGAATAAAGGCCTGGTCTCTTTTTCAACTTATTTTTGGACAGAAATCATGAATGGTCAAAATCTTCTGACTGCATTCTCTCAATCAACCCAGGCCATAAGTCTTACAGGCCTTCAAACACCTCAACTGATATATGCTGAACCAGATGCCTTAACAACATGGTTTATTGGAAATGGAACGTCATTTGGTATTTCTTCCCCTGTTATTCAAAATACAGATGAAGCCCATGCCATTGAGTATTCACAGGGTGTTAAGTTGAGCATTGATAACATAACAGATATTGATTCCATTGCAGATGCATTTGCTGTTATCCTGCCGCCTGCTGTTAAAGAAGGAAATGTCTCTCTTTTTGACTTACCTGTGCAAGTTCTAAGTCAAACAGCATCACAATCCTTTGAGGCTTGCTATACAGGTTTTTATGCACAGGGTCAGCATACCATTCTCTTTTACGCTATGGACCAGACCGGAACCTTATCTCTACCTGTACTGAAATCGTTTACCTATAAAGGAACAGTGCCTTATAAAGCCATGATTATTATAGAAAGAACTATATCAGAATCACTTCGCACAACCTTTCAAGGAACAGCATCCAGAATTTATAACATTCTGACGCATCAAGGCTATCAGGATGACGATATCATGCTTTTCAGTGACCATAATTTTTCTACAAAAGTGGACCAAAAATCTTCTCGACAGGGAATCATGGTTGCCATTGATCGTTTTGCAGATAATGAGCTGGAGGATGTATTAATATATTTAATTGGCGAAAAATGCTCGCCTTTTTATTTGAGTGAATACGAAGTGTTATATCCTGATGATATAAATGTAAGCATCGATAACCTGCAATCGCAAACTTCCTGTCATGTTACTGTGATTTATGATGCTGGTAATGCAAGTAGAATTTATAAAGCATTTGTAAGCAATGATCGTTTCAGCCGAACCATTATCGGCACTACTGGAAAAAATCAAACCGCTCTGTTCTCACCAGAAAGTCAGTTATCTTTTTCTTATTTCTTTTGGCAGAAAATACAATCCGGTTGTTCTTTGTGGGATGCCTTTTATTTTGCATCAAGTGCACTAAGAGCCTTTGATATTTATCCTGGTTTGGATACCAATGGTGATGGCGAAGCATCAGAGGTTGTGTTTGGATTATTTAGCAACTTTTCCAATGACGATCCAAACATTTATCCTGGCGATTGTATCACAAATATCTCTGATGGAATTATTTCTTATCCAATAATATTTCCTCCAATTTCTTTATATACAGATCCAACTGATAAAAATATCGCTAAACAACGAAAGCTACTTCACCACCCTATTCAGATAAAAACGCCTGTGATTATGGATATTTCGACGTATAACTATTTTTGGCAACCAATTTTTCCAATTTCTTTAAAAAATCGTGATTATGTTAATCTTGAAGTCAATTCAATTCAATCTTTAAACCCCATTGAAAAAGTATTTGCTGTTATATATGAAGAAAATGATTTATTTAGCGAGTATCCCTTACGACATCAACAAGGAACATACTATCAACGAAAACAGTGGTGTTCGAATGTTGGTACCAGGTATATTCAAATGTTTGCAAGAGATAACATGGGAAATGTATCCAATCCCAAATTTATTAAAGTATTGAAGGCTACTTTTCCAATAAAGGGTAATATTAATGGGAATCAATTGATTGATTTAGAAGATCTAATCATGGGGCTTCAGGTACTCAGTAAAACATTTTTAGAAGATTTCAGAGATGACTATATTTATGTTGATCCAACATCTGAAGGGACTTTGGGTATGGATGATATTATTTATATCTTTGAAGAAATCAGCAATAATTAAAAAAGGAGTTCATCATGATAAACAATTGGATATTAAAAAAAATTGTTTTAGTATCAATTATTTGCATATTTACTTATACCCTGGTTGATGCTCAGTCCATTGAATTGATATCAGTTAGCCGGGTGAAGACAGGTTCATACTTGATTAATGACCCTGTGGATATGGTCGTAACTTCTGATGGAAAATATGGCTTTGTTTTGTCCAGAGAAAATCGATGTTTACTAGTGATTGATTTTATGGTGGTACCCTCACAAGTAATAGATCAGATCAACCTGCCCATACAAAATGACTTATTTGAAATGGATCTGGCTTATAATCATGTACGAAACGAACTCTATATCACTGATAGTGATACAGACAATATTTATATTGTTGATATTAATGACTTTCATAAAACCATCGCATCAATTTCAGTTCCATCACCAAATGCCTTGCTGGTTTCTCCTGATGGTAATTATCTGTATGTGTCTTCATTTGCCAACCCATGTCAGATTCATATTATTAACTTAACGAATCATTGGACGATTGAAAAAATTACATTAGCAGACAATTTTGAGCCATCAATGATGCATATCAACAATAATTCAGTGTATATTTCAGGTTTGCTATATGAAAACAATTTTTTTTGGGGTGCTTTATATTTATTAAATATTGAGCAACAAAATCCTGCTCAATACCAGTTGACCCATCATAAGATTTTTAAAGAAAACATTGGTAATATTGCCATTCACCCGAATAAACAAAGCATTTATGTTGCCCATGACTCTCCATTAGGGAATATATCGGTCCTGGATGCGAATGATTTATCAGTTCTTGATACCATTTCTCAGGATCATCAAACACAATTTTCAAAAAATCCAAAGGATATGATTATTTGTCGTAATTTTTTATACATGGTGAATAGTGGAGAGAACTCCATTGGTTTGCTTGATATGCAAGATAATACGTTTATTAAAAGCGTTACTTCAAATGGAGAGCGACCCATTCGGCTGCATGTTTCTCCTGATGAACAGAATCTCTATGTATTGAATCAAGCCAGTGGTTCAGTGGATATTGTTAAAATTAATCGATACTACCAGATTACAATTGAAACACCTGGAAAAGCCACTGGCACAGTATTAATAAAACCAGAAGACACCCTGTGTAAGGATCGCTGTGAATTAACATTCCTTGAAAATACCTCATTATCTCTACAGGCTACGCCAAAGGTGGGCTATACCTTTACAGGATGGTTAATAGCGCAATGTGGTGGTAGTAATCCATGTTCCATATCTGTGGTTTCAGATGATATCATTCAGGCCAATTTTGAGAAATTGCCATCATATCAACCCAAGGCCATTATGGTTGCTGGTGGTGAAAGTGGTGATATTTCCTGGGATGTCATCGAAAAATGCGTTGGATATGCATATAATGCACTGATCTATCAGGGATATGAAAAAGAAGATATTGTACTGCTCAGTCAAAAAGATTTTGATTATGATGGGAATGGATTTATGGATGACGTTGATGGCAGTGCCACTAAAACAATGCTTTTTCAAGCACTGGATAGGTTTAAAAATAATGATCATGTGGTGTTATACATGATGGGCCATGGAACAGCGGGAACATTTATGATTAATGGTGAAAGACAATTATTGGCAAGTGAGTTAAAACAAGCAATTGAAAAGGTTACTGGTGATGATTTTATTTTTATTTTTGATTCATGCTACTCCGGCAGTTTTATTGAACAACTGATTATGCCGCCAGGCAAAGGTCCAGGTCAGCTATCAATTATCACCAGTACTGATAATGATGAAGATGCTTTTGTAAGTCAAAAAGGAATTATTTCTTTTTCGCATCTGTTTTACTCCTACATATTTGGTGGCGCTTCCATAAAAATAGCTTTTGATTTTGCAAAAGCTGGAATGCAATCACATCAAACCGCTCAGGTTAATGCAAATAATGTTCTTCCCCCCACTGAAAAGATTGACCTTTTCAATATTCTTGAACATTATATCGGTTTGGGAAAAGGTAATTTAGAGCCTGTTCCTGAAATTCAAATTTCAGATGATGGCATACTTAAATCAGGCGAGCATTCAGCATTAATTAGCATTCAATGTGTAGCATATTCACAGTCTGTTCAGCATGTGAGATCAATCATTAAACCGCCAAATACGAATGGACTAAAAGATGGACAAATATCTTCATTCCCAACCTTGGCTTTGACTGGCCCAGACCTGAATGATTTCTATTCTGCTTCTTATAACCATTTTTGCCAAAAAGGGTTATATGAAATTCAAGTGATTGCAGTTAATGAAAATGGAATGGTTTCAATGCCGGTTGAAACTGTTTTTTATCAAGAGTCTGATTATGTAAGTCAGTTTTCAAGTGCAATTGTTCATGATGATAGACCGCTTTTAAGTCTTATAAAAGCACTACAAATTGTTTCAGGATATCCGGTAGGCATTGATTTAACACACCCTTGTGAAAAGGTTGGGATAAAAGATGTTCTTGGGTTGATACGCAAAATTTCAGAAAATTAAAAATGAGGCATGTTTTAGAGGATGCATCCAGATTGCTATCATACCATTTATATTTGTTGTCAGCATCATGTGGATTACTGTAATCTTCCATACCATCTTTTGCCTGATCATTTATTATTGTTTAGAAGTATATCACAATAATCTTAAATTTTCGCTTCGCGGCAGGATTAAAGAAAATTTATATGCAATAGAATAATGAATAATTGATCAAAAAAGAAGATTGGGTTAAGCAAACAGGCGATGTAATTTTATCATCTTAATTTTGTATCTAAGAATTTCTCTGTTGGATGTTTAGAGACGTAGCATGCTACGTCTCTACGTTTGTTCAGTTGTTTTTTTTCTGAATTTTGTTATATTCTTTTACGACGATTGTCCAAACGCTTTTTTTATACCGACTTTTTGGGAATGCTACCTCTATAATAGTTTAAATTTAATAGCTATCATAGCTTCATTTCCCTATAAGTTTATACAATAATATCAAAAATATAAAATAACTTTATGCAAAAGGAAAATAAAATGAATAAACAAATGAGTTGGTTCTATATGATAATCATTTTGATTTTGTTAATCACTCCAATGAAGGTATTCGCAGAATTCCCTGCTATGCTTTGGGGATATATACATAATGAGCCAGAAATGGGAGCAACACTTTCAACAAATGTAAATACTGTATATTCTTTTTTCAGTCATTATTACTCTTTACGAACGATAGCTGGAAAACAGCTGATAACTATTATGGCTGATGGATATGAAACCTATACTGCGAATGTATTTGCTCAAGTCTGTTTATCTGATTGCTATAGCTATAACGATACAGAGAGATTGGATTTTATCTTAAAACCAAAAAAGCCTCAAAATAAAGTTGTAATTGTTTCTGGCTATGGTGGTGTTGATTTGCTTCAGGACATTTATTTAGATATTTCTGATTATGCATTCAATACATTTAAACATTTAGGCATTCCAGCAGAAAATATTAACTATTTATGTTCGAACGATGAGAATGATTGTACAGAATTGACTTTAGAAACATTAACACATGCATTAAGTATTTGGTCTCGTAATTCACGAAACTTAATCATTTATATGATAGGTGATGGCGCTTCTGATCGCTTTTGGCTTAATCAAAATGAAACTATAAGCCCAACACTTATAGATAGCTGGCTTGATGATATTGAAGATACCATTGATGGATCAATTTTTTTTATTTATGAAAGTTCATATTCAGGTAATTTTATTTCTTTCCTTAAATCAAGCGATTCTGATCATAGAAGAATAATTATAACCAGTTGTGATAAAAATGAAAATTCAAATATATTAAGTGATGGATACATGACTTTTTCAAATCATTTTTTTTCTGCACTATATAGAGAGGCTTCATTTCTTTATTCATATAAATTAGCAAAACAATTGATGTATGATTATCAAACAGCTCAGATAGAAGCAGACAGTAATGATATTTACAATGAAAAAAATGATCTATTTTTTCTTGAGCAAGCTGAAATATTTACAAGGGGTGATTTAGTAGATGACTATTACATATGCCCCAAAAATTGTATATTGAAAGTGTGTTCTCCTGGAATTTTTGAAAATGACAAAGGACGTATATATTCTGGGCGGAATTCAAAAAGAAATATCCCATCACTAATCGAAAACGTCAAACACGGCACCTTACAATTGTCAACAGATGGCTCGTTTACTTATACTCCTGATCACTTTACTGCGATAAATGATAGTTTTGTTTATTGTGACAACAATGACACTTCATTAACAGCAACTGTAATAATAGAAGTCATTGACTCTCATATGATGACAGTAAATGCTAAATCAAATGAAATTCTTATGCCTATTCATGGTGATAGAGCGTATTACCTTGCTGAAAACTGGTATCCTTACACAATCCCAACAACACCATCTCTTACGAATGAAGGGGTGTACCAGATTCATGGCAGACAGAGAATATATGATCAGGAATGGTTGACCAAAAAACCAGTGTCATTAACTGTTGATCACACGCCACCCGATCAGCCTGTTTTAGTAAATTCAATTCCTGTAACAAATGTACCTTTAAATACGAATACCAT
>Ga0272440_1001196_pt1 | contig 21594 bp, 40 predicted proteins | sample SSMMMBAug17_FD_192440 | JGI IMG/M metagenome (GOLD analysis project Ga0272440, IMG submission 192440) | Marine sediment archaeal communities from Little Sippewissett salt marsh, Falmouth, MA, United States - SSM-MMB-Aug17 | ecosystem: Environmental > Aquatic > Marine > Wetlands > Sediment ...
GTTATGATGCAGTAAACGAAGCTTTGCCAATTGAGAGAATTGACGGAGACGACCAGAAATTTAAGCCGAGTAAAAAGACATGGTCATCTGAAACAAAAGCAGAACACTGGGATATGGACGGTTATGGGGATATAACTCTTGGTGTTGATATTGCAAGCGGTTCGTTGACTCTACAAACAAGCAACAACTATGAAGGCGATGCAACAGCAATTACAACATGGCATACAGTTGCCGGATATTCTGCAATAACAACCGACACTCTCGCTCAATCCGACCAAATGAACAACTGTAAATGGGTAAAAGCTGTTTCAACTGCGGCAGCAACAGCAACAATTTATGCAAAACAAAAACAATAGGATTACCTTATGAGTGGAATGACAAAAGAAACCATAAAATGGAGATAAGACATGAAAAAAAATGTATATAAAAAAGGAACAGCGGATTCGAGTTTACAGGAATTAGTTTCTGAGATTGCAGACGCTGCAACAGATGCACAATTTGAAAAATTCTGGGTAAAAGAAAAAGAAGAGGTTGAAGAAGTTGCTATTAACAAGTCAGCATTAGGCAACCACATAAAGGATATGGCTTCTTTGTTTGGAACAATGTCAGCAACAAAGGCGTGTGCAGCTATCAACAAAAAGTTCGGAACAGGCTACAGGATTGAAGAAATTGAAGCAGTTTGGAATATACTTGATGCTGAATGGAAATCAAGACAGGTGATAGAGGATCCTGATTTTCCTGCGGAGGGGTAAGCTATGGGAAGCATAAATTATGGAGTATTAAAAGCAAGACCGGCGCAGAGGGATCGGGGTTTAGCTTTTTCAGAGCGGTTTAAATCTGAAGCTGAAGTTGTTAAAAATGGTGGGGTTATTGGTGGAACAGGAAACTTAACAATTTCAGATGGTGTTTTATCTGGAGATAATTTTAGAAGGTATGTTAGATATGAAAATATACAGCCAATTGTAGGTGAGATTAATACATTAAGTTTCGATGCCTATATTATAAACAATGTTTCAACAATGATTGCTTTCGATTTAAGCAGTACATTACAAAATTTCCCCTATATTCTTGTAATAAATAGTAAATTACTACTTTATTTTGGTAGTGGTAATTATTTATACTCAACAAATATACCTTTAAACAGGTGGACTAATATTACAATTATTACGGATTGGGACATCTCCTTAGGGAACACTAAGATATATATTAATGGTACTTTAGCAAATGGTTCAAGTTCAACATCAGGATCTCCAGAAATATATAATCCGATGCGTGTCACAGGTGGTTCTACAGATATTGGAAAAATAAAAGTCTTTAATCATGCTCTATCCCCAGAAGAAATCCTTACATATTACAATAACAATATGTGGTCTTACATGAAAGAGTCAGTAATTGCAGCTCCAATGTTTCTGGAAACAAACAATAAACCTTCTGCCGGATACACACAAGACAGATCAGGTAATGCGAACCACTTGCAGTTTTCAGGAGCAACTTTTAGCAAAGGGGGGTATATACTTGATGGTGTTGATGATTACTTTACAAACCTACCTTCTGCAACTTCTCGGTATCCTTACATGTTGATTGATACTGGTTCAGGTTTAGAGATGTCAACCAGTTCGACTGATTATAACAACATGGGGATTTCTGGAGCCTTTGCAGGAACTGTTTATAATATCTTTCTGTTTGAATCTGAATTAAATGAAACACAGATTGCAGACCTTCACCACTACATGATTTCAAACTTTCATATGGGGCAATCAGGAAAATGATATATTCAAAACAATCACTTTATAACAAGGCTTAATGAGGTTATTATGGTAAACAAGAGAAGAAAGACAGACAAGCTTACGTTTATGGGGATGTTTAAGGACATATCTTCTATTATTGTAACTCTTGGGGCAATAGTGGGTGTCTTTTACGGTGCTATTGCTTGGTATAATGGCAAGGTTGTAAAGAAGCATGACAGTGAAGTCAAGATTGTCAACAATGAAAAGCAGATAAGGGATGTTGGGTATAGCCTTCATATCCTTGATAAGAACAACAGCGAGCAACATGAGCAGATCAAGAAAGATATAGCTGTTATAAAAAATTCAGTTGGCAATATAGACAAGAATGTTAATAACCTGAATCAGCTTATACTGCATCGTATTAGTAGTTTAAGAAAAGATATTCCTGAAAATGGCAAGAAATTAGTCAACAGATAGTTGTGATTTTTTTCTATAAGGTTTATTCTTTTTTTAGCTTGATACTAATTCCAGAAACTTTATACGGATATTTCTTTTATATGTTCTTCAATTAATCCCTTAACAGATTCCCAAATAATCATAATTTTATTCATTCTATCAGCTTCTTTCAAGCCGTTGTCATCAATAATCAGCATTGGCATAGATACACTATTCATCTGCAGAGAATCATTTATATAGACAGAATATAAGTCTTTTTCATTATAAAAAACAAACTCAGCTCCTGTGAGAATAGGAATTTCAAGAACTCCTTCTGATTCAATCAGATCTTCTGTAACTCTCCAGCTATTTGTTTTAATCGTTCCGTCAGACTTTACAAGCTCAAACTTGCTACCTATTACCATGTAACTTTTATTTACTCTCAGAAAATCGACTATATTGCTTTTTTCTGTCAAAATCTTTTTCAGGCTGATAGGTTCAGGAACTGACATAAAAGCTGAATTGATCAATCCGAGTACTCTGTTGACTGTTTTTGTAGAAGTTGACATGATGACAATTTTGTCTTTTAATGTGTCAATGAAAAATTCTACAAAATTTGGACGGGGCTGATTTCTTTCTTTCAGATATTTGTGAATCTCTTCTCGTATTTCTGTTTTTACCTGTGGGGTAATATTGTTAGTACCATTTGCTCTTTTATATTCCTGTTCTCTTCTTTCAATCAGGGGTCGTTTTTGTTGCGCTGAAAAGCTGTATTCATCTGTTCTGACTGAAAATACAAGGTAGTTGTCAAACTGAATACATTCTGCTGGGGCGGTAATATCTTCAGGATTTATAAAACCGGTCGAAACGTCAACAATATGATCCGGCTTGAGTTCCTTGAAAACCCATTCTGAAATTCTGTCATTGATTTCCTGTAGTGTGAGACCTTTTAAATAAGGTGGTAGCTCAAATACTTGAAAACTAAGTCTTTTGTTTAGGATGCTTTTCATGTTATTTCTCCTTTAAATTATTCTAATCCATTTATCTTTTATAATCTTCTCAATTTTTCTCTTTCTGCCTTTTCGGAATTTACGATTGTTTTTAATGCAACCACATTCAACAACAGTGCAGAGATAACCGTCAATCAAAACTTTTGTTATAACCGCTTTTGATGGAGTTACAAAGTATTTTGTTAGCATCAAATCACCTCACATGTTTCCATTTTTTATTCTTGCGATTTGGTTTTAATTTCGTTATAGCCTCTTGTTGCCAAAATTTAGCAAGTAACATCAATCGTTCTTTTGAAGATTCAAGGTCTGCAATTATTTTTTTGCTAACAGATTGGCTTGTAGAATAACCAATGTAAAACCATATCCCACAACACAAAATTAACCAAAAAAGTAAACTCCAATACATAATTATTCCCCTTTTAATAAATGTTGTGGGCGATTGCAATATGCTTTTATAAGCATTTCTTTCCTATCTTGAAAGGAAAAGACTGCATAAATTAACCCTGTATTTATTTGCTGCAAGTGATTTATTGCCTTTAATTCCCATTGTTTTAAATGTGGTCTTAAATTTTCGTTTAAATCAATTCTGAAAGTTTCTTTATACTTTTTAGCAGTCATGCCTAAAACAATTCTGTTAATCATATCAGCTTCATTTGAAAAATGATAAGGCTTAATGTCTTCATGATCCTGTGCTATAGCGTCAGTCATTGGTCTGTATCCTATTTTAGCCTCAGTTTTTGATTTTATATAGGCTTCCATAGAATTAAAAGCATTTATATAATCTTCTTTTAATTTAGCGGCTTCTTTACCTGTGTATCCCATTACAAGAAAAACTAAACCATCTCGAGTTAAAATATACTCAGGGTATTCTTTTCCTCGTGAGTTGTATTTTGACAGTCCATAATTGGACAGCCGAAAATCTTCAGAACAATCTAAATTTTTAATATCTCTTAAAACATGCTGATGATTTTTGTTGAAATGTTTTGCAATAATTCTCGATGTTGTAAATGATTTCTCTTTTTTTTCTTTGACTAAATCAAACATGAAACTGTCCTCCTCTTCTGACAATTAATAATAAATATCAACTGCCAGTCTTGTACAAGAGAAAGACAGTTAAGATTTTTAATTCTAAACTAATCTGAAAATTTTGTCAAGATAAAAACCTGCCTTACTTTTCAGCAAGACAGGAAAAACGAGGTATTCTATAAAATCCTTAAGGGAGAGGATGTATGTTAATTATATTTCTGGTGAAAATTTTGTCAAGTTTTGGAATACCATATTGTTGACGTCAACAAAATGGTTAGGAGTCTTGGAATGTAACATGTTTCCAAGATCTTTTATTAATGGCTTGCCAAACACATTGATATGTTACGTTGCATTCCTCTGCTAGAGATCTATAGCTTGCTCCTTTTTTTCTCTTCTCTCGTATTTCTAAAACTATTTTGTTTGTTAAAATACTTTCCCCATGCGTTTCACCTCGAGGCATTAAAGAATAAGCATGTTTTGTATTTTCTTGTGTTGTTGTCCATTCCAGATTATCAATGTGGTTGTTTTGTTTGTCAAAATCTTTATGATTTACAAATTCTTTCCCTTTTATTCTTGGTATAAAAGCCAAAGCAACTAATCTATGTACTTTTAGAGATTTTAATTTATTCGGGTAAACTAAACCAACAATATTATAACCATCTTTATCTAGATTTGGTTTTAATAGACCGCCTTTTTTGAACTTTGAAAAACTTCTTACATTTCCAAAATTAGATACTTCATAACGAACTTTTGTGCCTTTTATTTCTTTCCAGATTTCTTGCATGATACTCTCCCCAGTGAGAAGTTAATAAATTAAATCAACTCCTCACTCCTTGCAAGGGAAGAGCAATTGATAAAACAAATATAACATAATTTAATAATCTTGGAAAGTTAATTTTGAATAAATCCTAACAGCCAAAAAATATAATCGGCTATGTTTCCAGCCCGCTTCTTTTAACATGTGATAGAAGATAAGATCAATTTCCCTACGTGTATAGAAAAAAGAGTTTTCTTTTTGACAGATACACATGGCATCATGCACACATGTTGCATAATAAGTAATTGGTTTTCCTGTTTCAGGATCGATTTCTCCATCGTAAGTACCAATAATAATACCTAAAAATTCAATTTTCGGGCTTGCTCCATTCCAAAGATATCCTTTTCTTATCCTGACAGACTTACCATCTAAGGTGAGAACTAGGTTCTGCTCTTTATCATAAAATTTAAATATGCCTCCCATAGTATCTTTTTGAAACTTTTTAGGCAGTTTGTACTCATAATCTTCATCAAGCTGGTAAAGTTTTAAATCTCCCATATCTCAAACCTCCTCATATAATTCATATGTTATTTTAAGATATTTTAGTAAAAAAGTCAAAAACAGACAAAATTCTTTTTTTATTTATCTTTCTTATTCTTTTTTTTTCTTTAACTTCTTCATAACCGAGGTTGTAACGAAGGGATATATAACAGACCCAACCAGAAAAGAAGTTTTGAATTGTTTTGCAAATCGTAAGGTTAAGAAATAAGCACGGAACAACGTTTCTTGAAAAAGAAACTAAGTTTTATCTGATCGTGGTTTAATAAATATTAAAGCACTCAATCGGTATAGATAATATTAATTTATTTTAAACTTAAAAACAAGTTATATTTTCATTAGTTTGAATCGTTAATTATTTTAAAGGCTTAAAAACCATTTTTTTGAAAAATTAGCTTGTGATTAGTTTTTGTTAGTTTTATTTGTGTTGTGTTAGATTTGTTTTTGTATTATAAATGTTATTTATCGTTATTTGTATTTTTAAGTCATTTCTATAATCATTTACTAATATTATGTTAGGTATTTTGATATTTGTTAGGTGTTTGAATTTTGATCTTCATCTTCAAGAAAATATTCCCTGTAAATTTCTGTCTGATATTCTTCCTTCTGAATCAACCTTTGCAATGTTGTTGCAATCCAGAGAAACAGAAAAGCGATTGTAAGCAAGATTATTATCTCAGTCATTATTAAACTCCTCTGAATATTTTCCGCAGTCTGTCAGGAAATCATTCACAATAGGGGGTATTTTCTGAAATCCGTTTTTCCAGTTGTTCAGAGTTGAGATTGAAACATCAAACAACTTGGCAAAGTCAGGATCTTGTTTCCCGGTCTGGTGTTTCCACATATCCAACTTTTCTGAGAACTTGAAATTTTCCTTGTAAACAGATTCTTTGATCTTGGTTTTTATTATGTCAAGAAATTCCGAATCAAAGCTTTTTTCTGAAATTAATCCATCTTCAAACACAACATAAAGGTTCGGGTTGATGCCAATACTCGAACCATAAACCATTTTTGTCTTGCCGGATCTTTTCCTTACAGAATATATATAATCTTTTAATCTAGTTTTCATTGCTTTACTCTCCATATTTAAAATAATATTATTTCATAACTTGGTTCAGATGTAATGATTCAAGAAAAACACTTCCGCCATTGTTGAACTGGATACCTTCTGGAAGTGTTGTCAATGATACAAGATAAATATTCCCACTATTATTGAATTGAACATTTTCTGGAAATTTTGTTAATGAATCAAGCAAAACACTTCCACTATTGTTGAACTGAACGTTTTTTGGCAATATTGTTAATGATACAAGATAAATATTCCCTTTATTGTTGAATCGAACTCCTTCTGGAAGTGTTGTTAATAAATTAAGTAAAATACAACCATTATTATTAATTATAATATTATCATCTTCAAAATAATGACTATAACCTTTTTTCTTTAAAATGTTTATAAAATCTTGTTTAATCATTGTTCTCTCTTTTATCCCATTCAATTTTTATTTCCCGGTTATCTGCGGCGACATTTATTTTATGTTTTATAACTTCAAGCTGTTCATGGTTAAGATCTTCCAGATCGGCAATGCTGTTTTTGTTGCCGTCAGTTGCATCGTTTATCATATTTATTAGATTTCTGACATACATTCCTCCGAGTGCTTTTTTAGCATTTTCTTTTATTTTCTCTATTTCGCTGTTTTCAACTATTTCAACCTTGTTTTCGTTATTTTTTGCTGTTTTCTGGCTTGAAATCTTGGCTTCAATGAATTTTTCCAGTTTTTCAAGCTGTTCTATTGTCAATTCTGTTTCCTCAACTTCTTGGTGCGTTTTGAACAGATCAGGGAAACAAAGCAGTTTCAGATTGTGCAAATGGTTTGCATTGTATCCTTCAACCTTCAATGCTCTTTTTTCAATTGCTTTTATTATCTTTTTTCTGTCTTCCGGGTAAAGAGCTGGTTCTGTTTTTGCCTTTGATTCAATTTCTTTTTTTTTGATAACAGCTTTCTTGACATTCTCTTTTGCCTGTTCTTCAGCTACTTTTTCGGCGTTGTGTTTTAATTTTTCCTGAATAATTTCAATCTGAGGAATTTCAGGAACATTTACAGGTTCAACAACAGCATCTTCAATCAATATTTCTGGAAAATTCCACTTTCCGATAGGCATATCTTTCACCCATTTGCCGTTGTTGCCAGCATAAATACTTTCCGGCTCATTAAGATATTTTTTGCATTTTTCAATTAATCTTTTTGTTATTTCTTTTGCGTTTTTAAAATCAGATGTTCCAGTTTGTGTAAAAGCTATTCTCGGTATAGAATAAACATAAACATGATGTGGTGCGGTATTTTGAACGCCTACAAAAACAAAATTAAAATTTTGAATGTTTTCACCAGTAATATTGTTGTATTCTATAGTGGCAAGTGTAGTATAAATAACCTCCTGGACGTAATACATATACTTACCTACAGATCGGATAAAACCTTCCATAGTTTTTTCCTTTGTGGTTTTGATGTCTACTATTAATCTACGATCCCAGTGTATCAAATCGGCTTTACCTTTCATTTTTAAGCCTCTAATAGTTCCGAACAAAGGTCTTTCAACTTCTGAGAACGATCCCATTTCAAGAAGTTTATGAGCTACAAGATCAGGATGTTTAAAAACATTACTAGTCATTATTTTAATCATTTCATATTGAGATTTTTTGATAGCTGTTTTATTCTCATTACACTTCATAACTTCGGCGAACCACACGGCCTCTTGCTCTTTTATTGTTTTGCCTGTCTCGGCTTTTGTACCGAACTTTGGCTTTTCAGGCAGTACAAAATACTTGTTTTTAAATAATTCAGGCTCAAGCAATGCTTCATGAAACATTGTTCCGAAATCTGTAGCATTAGAACCATCAAACGGCGTGTTAGCTTCGTCAATGGATATTCCGAACTTTTTCAAATAGCTTTGACTTGTTGCCGGAAATTTTCTGTATTCCTCTTCTGTCATATCTTTGTAAAGATGAATAAGTTTTAAAAGTTTTTTATTCATTTTGTTAGTCCTCCATATCGTCAACGATTGATTTTTCTGATTCTATTATGTCGCCTTTTGAAAAACCTTCACTTTCAGATACAAAACCAGCTTCATAACTTTCAACACCATCGAGACCAAAGACCTGCTTCAAAAGCTTAAATTCGGCAACTTTTTCGAGCATTTCAACCGGCTTTGTCTGCCAGAACTGAGTTAACCCGCCGTCTTTTTTTGTTTGAGCGTATTCTGAAAAATTTGCCTGAACACTGATTAATCCGCCTGGATAGAATTCTTTCAAGACTTGTATTTTATTCTCAGGAATATTCAAAGATGCCACAGGAAGAGAAGCTATTGAAACGAGGTCTTTCTTTAGTTCAAACTCACCCTTTGGATTCAAAACAGGTACTTCTTTGATTTCAGATTTAACCATAACAGGAGCATATAAACCTTTTCTTCTTGCTATCAACCTTGCTCCTGTTCTGCCTACCATAGGTTCGTACTTATTAACCCATTCTTCACGACCTTGTGAATTTGTTATTTTTGCACGTCTTGGTACAAAATAGATCTCTTTTTTAATTGGGTCAAGTTCGTTTGATCTTGCCACATTAAGACAATAGGCAAGATCCCCGTTTGTTATTCCTGGAGCTATCTGATTTTTGATTATCTTCAAATCGTGTGGCGAAACACCCATTTTTTCAATAAAATAGCTGTCTGCCTTATCCAGTGTTAATGCGTTGTTGTTTTCTGTCATTTCTCTCTCCATTAATTTAAAATTTAAAATAAAAAACAGCGGACAGAGCCGCTGATATAAGACATAGGATTAAATATCCTATTAGATTTTTTTTGAATTCTGACATATCAATCTCCTTTTATTTAAAAATTATTTTCCCTTCAGCTTCTAATATTAAGCTATAGATATTTAATCATCTCTATAACTAAACCACCAAGCAACTCCAATCTTTTTGGTTGGTTGTTCGTCGTCAAACGACATTAACAAATACTTCCCATTCCCAAGTTTTATGATAGAAAAGAATATACCAAATTTGTTTCTTCTTTTGGTATATTCTCTTTCTTTTCCATCTACTTTAATGTAGATTTCGTATCCTTTCCTTTCTATATTGTTATCACACAAATAATTGTCCCATAAATCGCATATATCAATATCGTAAAAAGACCAATCAGTCTTTTTTATTCTTAATAGTTTTTCTGCTGACTCTTTTGGTATTTCAATAACTTTAAGCATGACAATCTCCTTTTGCCTGTTTATTAATTATTAACCTAAACAGTAAACAGGCGGCTACTAGCCATAAACCTGCTCAGGTTGTTAAAAAAATGTGTGGGTCAATTCCCACACTCTCTAATACTATTATAGCACATTTATAAAACATTGCAATATTTTAATCAAGAATATTTAATATATTTTATAACCTACCGAAAATATTAGCGTATTTTTTACATAAAGATATTTAAAAAGTTTAATATTGAGACAAAAAAAGAACTAAATAATGGTTATTTCAACTTCAATTCTGGGGTCTGTTTTATCTATGTTCCCAAACTGATAAACTACTTTTTTTATGTGATTATAATTGTCATCCGGGAGCTTGTTCTGTCTTACCAGAGAATCACAGAAAAACTTGTCAACAATGCTGCATATATTGCTTATATCAAATAATCTCTTATTAGCAGGATAAAGAGTATATGTAAGCTCAATTTGTTGCATACAGGGCAAGTTAAAGACATCAGGGTAAATAATTATTTCAAAATTCTTCTTCGCCAAGTTTAAAACCTGGAAATGAGCATTTCTGTAATTATTTAAGTTTAGTCTGAAATTTTTCTTTTTTGAAGTCGGAACATAAAAAGGGGCTGATATTTTATATTTCATTTTTCCTCCTGGAACTTTTTAAATTCTTCCGGTGTTATAAAGAATTTGCAAGGAGGTCTTGAATCAGTAGAACAGAGGCAATGGCTTGCTCTTGATCCGATATAAAATTCACAGTTTTTACATTTCATGACTTTTCCCTCCGCAGAATGGGCAGAAGGTTATTTCAGTTGTATCAACATTTTTCGGGTCAATTACAACAGTAATTACAACTTCTGTTCTGCATTCCTGGCAGATGTAAGTTTGAATCAGGTCGTTATATTCGATTTGGATTAATCTGTTTTCTTTCATTTTTTTACTCTCCCATTTCTTTAAAATAAAGTTTATTTTTCTTAAAATTATATCCCAGTATACCGTACATTTCCACATCAGACCCATAAAAAGCAAGTAGATAGTTACAGGAATAAACATCTTTATTGTCAATTATAATGTAAGCTCCGTTGTTTATAAGACCAGGAACAGCTCTTTTATAAACACAAACAACATGACCTTTAAATCCATAATTCAGGCAGTACAGACCATCTAAAACATAAAGGCTGCCTTCATAGCAGAACCGTTGACTGAAATGCACAGCAGCAAGACAGGCGAATGTATCGCAGTCATCTTTTTTTGTTACAAGGAATCTTTCCGGGGCTGATATAACATCAAATCCCTTCCAATATGGATCACTTCCATAATGTTCAAGATTCTTTGTTAGATTATACCAACTTTCTTGAACAGTTCCGTATTTACTGCAATATTGCGGAACTTCTTTTGTTTTCAGAAATTTTCTTTCAAAAGACATGTAAAGGTTACTCCAGACGCAATAACCTTTAAGAATTCTTTTGAAAATGGCTTTTTTGATTTTCAGGGTGTTAATTTTCATGGTCAAGCTCCTTTTTTATTTTTTCTGCATCTTTTGCATCCCTGATAAATTCCCTTAAACGCATGAACTTCCGGGCTACTTTATGAATGCTAATCCGCTTGATAGTATTCGATTCTAACCACTCGCAATAATGGATACTTCTTTTTCCTGATGGGGTTAGAGCCGGAATATTGAAAAGGTACTCGTAATGCATTCTCAGCTCTTCTGTCGGTGTAATTTTACGCATAATCGTTTTCTCCTCTTAATTGCGAAATTTCCTGTTTCATTAAATATGCTCCTTAAATTAAATTTACAATTATAAGTCTTGGAACATTATATGCTTCCGCTATCCCTGTTATTGGAAAACCTTTATTTAATAATTCTTTAATTTCATTTATTTCTTTTGATGTAAGTCTTCTTTTATGAATCATAGTCATTCCCTCTAAAATTGATTAACAATGCACAATTCAGAATAAGCGATTTTTTAAGTAGTGTCAAGAAAAAAATGTAGTTTTTTGTTTTTTTATGTTGACAAAGTTTTTTTTATGTTGTATCTTAAAATTGTAAACTTTAAAAAAAAGGAGAATAAATTGAAAGAATTATTAACTCAAAAAGAGCTATTGGAAAAGTTAAAGATTGAAAGAACAAAGTTGTGGAAATTAAGAAAGGAGGGGATGCCACATTATATAAGCCCATTAAGATTTGATTATGAAAAAGTTTTAGAATGGCTTGATAAAAGACAGGCTGAAAAGTAGGGGGTTGATTATGCACAGAGGATTTGCAACTATACATAGAAAAATTTTCGATGATCCTTTGTATTTTTCAGAACCTTTTACAAAAGCACAAGCTTGGATTGATTTAATTCTTTTGGCTAATCATAAAGATGGTGTTGTTTATAAAAGAGGAAATAGAATTGAAGTTAAGAGAGGTGTTGTTGGTTATTCAAAACTTGCATTATCTAAAAGATGGCAATGGTCAGATACTAAGGTAGATAAGTTTATAAAAGACATGATTTTAGATAGAAAAATAAAGGAACAGAAAATCAGCAAAATTACAACATTATTTCAAATACTTAACTATGATGAATATCAGACAAAAAAGGAACAGACCGAGGAACAGACCGAGGAACAGAAAAGGAACAGAAAAGGAACAGAAAAGGAACAGAAAAGGACTAACAATAATGATAATAATGATAATAAAGAAGAAGAAAAAAAAGATATAAAAAAGAAATTTGGAGACAATGAGAATATTCTTTTAACACAAACGCAATATGATGAACTTTTAAATGAATATGGTGAAAAACTTGTAAATGAAAAAATTGACAGCTTTGACTTAAAAATTGCAAACAAAGAAAATAACTATGTAAAGAAAAAGAACCATTATGCAACAATTAAAAACTGGTGCAAAAAAGATATTGAACAAAAGCCGGAGCAGAAAAAGCAAAAAGGATTTACAAGAAATGGAAGATATTATAATACTGTTCAAGAGCTTAGAGTTTACGCAAAAAATTCAATTTCTGGCATTTCAGACGAACTTATGGAAAAACAGATAAAAAACCTGTGCAAAGAAATAGGTGTAGAATATGACAGATAAAATATCAACCTTTGGGCTTACAGATCCAGAAGAAATAAAAAAAGAGATGGAAAAGACAAAGCCCGGAAATGTTAAGACTGCCGAGTTTTTAAGGAACAAATACGAAACAGACAAAAACAAGGTTTATGATTCTGAGATAATTGGATTGCGTTTAACAGCTTGGAAAGAGATTGAGGAGTCTTGTAATGGGTTAAGACCCGGGCTTTATACCATTGTTGCAAAATCACATGTTGGAAAATCAACTTTTATTCTTGATTTGATGCTCGATGTTATGATTTCTAATAAGAAAAAGGTTGTTTTCTATACGTTGGATGATGACAAGAACGAAACAACAACAATGATGATTAGCAAGTTATCAAGGGTTGAAAAATATCTAATTGAACAAAAAATAAGAAATCCGGAAAAAAAGGCAGCTGTTAAAAAGCAATATGAAATAATGGCGCAATGGGCTGATTCTGATTTTTTTGTTATGAAAGATTTTGAGGAGATCCAGCACATTGATGAACTGGTTGTAGATATTGAGGAAGAAAAGCCAGCAGCTGTTTTTATAGATGGATTTATGAACATTGAAGCTAATTCACAAGACACAAGGAAAAGCCACATTGAAAGGGCAAATAAAATAATGAGGCTTGCAAACAAATTAAATATTCCCATAGTTGCGACAACTGAAACACCAAAAACAGCTCCACTTAGGGTAAAAAAAGAACACATTATGGAATCGGTAAAATATGCCTTTAACAGCAAGGTTTGTATTTGCTTAAGTCATCTTGATAAAAAACAGAAAGAAAAGTCATCAAACAAAAAAAGTGATGAAGAAGAAGCGATAAGCTATATGTTGCCGGATATATGCGACACATTGCCAATTATAAACTTTGAAATTGAGAAAAATAAATATGGTGTTCAAAAAACATTTTTTCGGGTGTTAGATGGCAAGGTTGCATCTTTTAAGAAAATAAAAGCGGAAATAGGGCAGGATCAACAAGAAATAGACAATAAGTTAATGGAAATTTCAAAGTTGGCTGATTTTGAGGATTTATTTAAAAAGGGGTAAAAGATGAAAAACGAAGTTATCAGAAAATTAAGAGAGATAGGATTGCAGAAAAACCAGTTGAAAAAAACAGGAGACTATAAGTTGCTTGTAAGGGCGAAAAGGGCTATAATAAACGAGCCTTTTGATTGCAACTATTCGGAAAAATATTTTTATATACGTGAATACTTAGGGGCTTGATATGCAAGTTTCATTCGGTTCTAACATAAAAGATTCAAAAGACCTCATAGAATGCAGTCTTGCGGATATTTTCGATTATATGGGATATTCTGATAAGTTATTGCTTGATTGCTTAGACATTAGAAATCAAGGATTTTCAGACGATGATAAAAGAAAAAAGAAAAGTAAATTGCCTTATTTCTGTTCAAGTACTTTTAAAACTCCTGTTAGGAAAAACAGCGATTTGAAAAAAGCTGAACTTATGATTTTAGATATTGACAAGTTGCAAATTGAAAAACTGGCGGAGATAAAGACTTTGCTTAAAAAAGAGCCTTTTGTGCATTTTTCTTTTATATCCCCTTCTGGGGCTGGGTTAAAAGTAGGGCTTAAGTTTAACAAACCGATTACAGATCCAGAAATTTACACGCATAACTACAAGATTTATGCCAATCAATTCAGCAAATTTTATGGTGTTGAAATAGACAATACACATGATGCATCAAGGGCTTGTTTTCTTAGCTTAGATGAAGATTTATATTACAATGCTGAAAGTTTGCCTTTAAATGTTGTTTATCCGAAAAAGGAAACAAGAAAAGAATTCAAGGTTGAAGTTTCTGAAGATGAAACAATTGAACGAGCCAGACAGCTTTGTCAGAAATGTAATATCCGACTTAGTTATGAGGACTGGTATAAATGCGGTTCTTCCCTTGCCAGCTTAGGACACATAGGGGAAGATTTGTTTGTTTTGCTTAGTACAGGAAACGGATCAAAAGATTCAATTCAAAGCATAAGGCGTAAATACAGGAGCCTTGAAAGCCTGGAAAGGGTAGGTATAGGAACGTTCTTCCACATTATGAAAAGAAATGGCGTAAACCTATAGTAAGGTATATGTTAAGATAAAAAACGAGCTTACAGCTAAAAAACGGAGGTTTTAAGATGAAAAAGGAAAAATTAACAACTGAAACTACAAAACTTGAAGACAAAATTGTTTATCTCAAAAAAAGGGTTAAAGATCTATGTAAAGACAGAGAAAATTTTTTGAAGGAAAACTTTGATTTGGAAGTTGAAATTAAAAAATACGATAATAACGTTAATTATCTTGAAGAATGTATTGCGGCAATGCAGAAAGAATGTTCAATCCTTGCCAGAGAGAATACCGCTTTACAAATTCGGCTAACAAAGATAGAGCAGAAATATTTAAACTTAACAGTTTACAGGAAAAGAAATGATTAACCTTATATGCCTGCTATTTCTGTCAACTCCGGCAGATATAACGGCTGAATTAAATCAGGGGTATGTAAATGCTTATGGCACGAATGAAAGTATAGGCATTAGTTTTGAAATTAAGGAAGAATTAAAATCAGTGGAGGTGAGTGATGAATTATGAAGGTAAATTGTATGCTAAAATTGGCGACAAATATATTGAGATGAAGCATTCTGCAAAAGATGTTGAAGAGCTTATAAAAACATTGGCATCGATAGCAAATATACATCCAGAGACACATGAGGATGCTGTTGATGCAGTAAGATACGCAAAATCTACGCTTAATTTTTGGAACAAAAAAAGAGGTGAGTGATGAAAAATAATAATGGTTTAAATAATTCAGGATATTATAATTCAGGACATAATAATTCAGGACATTGTAATTCAGGACATAATAATTCAGGACATAGGAATTCAGGACATCGCAATTCAGGAAATGGTAATTCAGGATGTTATAATTCAGGAAATCTTAATCCAGGAAATTGGAATTCAGGAAATTGGAATTCTTGTTATTACGAAACAGGCTATTTTAATACAGAGGATTCTACAACTATTAGAATTTTCAACAAAGATTGTGATAGAAAAACATGGAAAAACACAATAAAACCTGATTTTTTATTTTTTGATTTAATATTTATAGAAAATAATGAATTAGAAGTATTGCCTTATAAAGAAGCATTTAAAAAATCATTTTTAGAAGCTAAAAAACGAGATAATTGGGATGAACAAAAACAATTACTATTAAATCTACCTAATTTTGATTTCAAAATATTTGAAAAAATTTCAGGAATCACAAAAGAAGAAATTTTATCATAGTGGAGGTGAGTGATGAAAGCTAAACTAAAACTAAAAAGAATGCTTGAGCTGGTGGAAGCTGGGGAAAAGGATCTGTGTAAAAAGTGTTGTATTAATTGTAAAAGATATACGATAGTTGAATGGATTAATAGTAATGTGGGGATTTCTTCTCTTTTTAATTTAAATTTCTGTTCAGACTGGGAGGAAGAAAAGGAAGTGGAGGTGTTATGAGAGAGTTTAAGTTTAGAGCGTGGGATAAGGAAAAGAAAAAATATATTGACGAAGAGTTATTTATAGATCTTAATGGTGATTTATATTATTTACAAGATCTACCCCGTGTTAAGTTAGATTACCATGATGCTAAAAAAGATGTTCTTCTGTTAACATTAGAACAATACACTGAACTAAAAGACAAGAACAGCAAAGAGATTTATGAAAGCGACATTATTAAAGACAAAATAGGCAGAATAATGCAGGTTGTTTTTTGTAAAGATCATTTTAGATGGGAGTTTAAAGGTTTAAGAAATTGCCCTGATTGGAAAGATGCTGAAATGTTTCAGTGGTTTGAGTTTGGCAAAACTGATGTTGAAGTAATCGGAAACATCCATGAAAATAAAGAGCTATTGGAGGAAAAAAAATGATTACATTCCAAGACATACAAGACCTTGCTCATGAGCTGTGGCTGAAAGATGGTAATCTAATTGATATCGAAGCTATTGCATATGGGCGCAACTTAGAAAACAACAGCTATTCCAGAAAAAACAGAAAAGTGATGCCTGATAAGAAATTTAAAAAAGCACAGGAGATGCAAAAAGCCGGGTATACATTAGACAATATAATTGAAAAACTTGAACTTAACATGGATAAAGCTAAACTTAGTTATTGGTTAAGGCTGGGAACTAATAACAGCAAATACAGAGTTATCAGACCTAAAAAAGAGGATCTTGAATTAATAAAAAGCATGTATCTTGAGGGCTACTACACCAGGGAAATTGCCTGTGAATTATCAAAAAGTCAAAACTATGTATTAGGCTGCCTTTCAAGAATAAGAACACCAGAACTGAAAGAAGAACGCAGAAATAACATAAAAACAGACCGGGTTGAGAAAAAGAAACAGATAAAGAAGTTACTTAAAAAAGGTTTCAAATGCCAGGTTATTGCAGAAAAGCTTGAGATGAATAAAGTTACTTGTGCAAAGTATATTCGGGAAGTAAGAGAGTGTAATTATGAATAATTTTAGACTATTGGAGTTAAGTGTTAAAATAGAAGAGATTGGAAATATTATTAATCAAGAGAGTTATGGAGGAATGATATGAGTGTTAGACTGAGACCAGATATAATGGAGCTTATTATTAATGATGGATATAAGTTAGTTAATTTACTAGATGTTTTTTCAGATAGGTATGAAAAAGATGGTATTGTTTTCGATACTGAAATACTTAATCTTGACTTCTCTAGTTGTGATATATATCCCATTGAAAACGATAATTATGATTATATTATTAGTCCTAAAGACTATTATATTTATAACTTTGATTTTGAATATAAAATTAAGAAGGATTGGATTATTTTCGATGATGAACCTTCTAAAGTTAGTTCATGTATTTGATGTATGTAAATGTCATAATTGTAATTGAGAGGAGGTTATAATGTATAGGTACAGTAAGCGAAGCAAGAACAGGCTAGCAGAATGTGATGAACGGTTGCAGAAGATTATGCTTGAGGCAATTAACCACATGGATTTGACAATCCTTTGTGGACATAGGGGAGAGGATGACCAGAACAGGGCTTTCAGGAATGGGAAAAGTAAACTCAAATATCCTAAATCAAAACACAATAAAAATCCCAGTCTGGCTGTAGATGTTGCTCCGTGCAATCCAGTAGATTGGAAGAATATAGAAAGATTTAAAAAATTATCCGAAATTATATTCGCATCTGCTAAAAAAGTTGGAGTCAATTTGATTTGGGGTGGGAATTGGAAAAATTTTCCTGATTATGCACACTGGGAGATTGACAATAAAGAATAACAATGTTATAGTCACTTATCAATTGCTCCTTTCTCTGATCAGAGCGGAACAGTTGGCATTAATTTATTAACTGTTCCGAGAGGAGGAGCATCATGCAAGAAATCTGGAAAGAATATAAAGGATATCTAATAAGTAACAAAGGCAAAATAATTGGTAGAAAGGGAAAAATAATAAAACCGTTTACTGTTGGAAAAGGATATCTTTGTTTTGTTATTGGACATAAAATAAAAGTATATGTTCATAGAATGGTAGCTTTGCTTTTTATTCCAAACCCTAAAAACAAAAAAACAGTTAATCACAAAAATGGAATTAAAACAGATAATAGGGTTGAAAATTTAGAATGGAATACTTACTCAGAAAATAACCAGCACGCCTATGATTTAAATTTAAAAAAAGCTAATCCTAAAGTTGGTTCTGAAAATCATATGTCTAAGTTAAGCGAAGAAGATGTTTTTGTTATTAGGGGTTTGTTGGAACATACTACATTATCTAGAAAAATCATATGTGTAATATTCGGAATTAATGACCGATCTGTTTCTAATATAAAACTAAAAAAAACATGGAAACATATATGATAACCCAGGGCGAACTTACAAGCCTGCTGATAATATGTGGGCTTTATTTTATTTAGAGGTTTAAGATGGATGAATATAAAAACAAATGTGGTGTAATAACTAAGTGTTATCATCACAGTTCGGCAAAGTGCAAGTATTTCAGACCAGCCGGGAAAGATGGCAGAGAGTGTTTATTTTCTGATTATTTATATTGCACTTGCGAAGAAGCTGTACTTGAAAGTTTGAAAAAACTGCTAAACAAAAAGGAGAGCAAAGATGTTTCTGAATGAGATTAAGGAAAAAAAAGGTAAAAAAGAAATGATGATGATTGTTGTATCAGCAATGTTCGATGACATAATGAACGCAGCTTCAAAGAATGATTATGATCTTTATGACAATGCGGTTAAGTTCTGGGGATCATGTATGACAATTAAACCGAAAAGTTATGATGCAGTTGTTGAAAGATTTGAAGAAATATTGAGAAAAAAAGAATCGGAGGAAGTTAATGCCGGTCACAGCTAAAACAAGATTGAACCAGGATCGAAAACCAAAGGTTGGGAAGGTGACAGTCGGGTATAGGGGGATCATTAAAAGGGGAAGGAAATACTCAGCTACAATAACAGTCGCTGGAAAGTATTATTTCCTGGGGTCTTATAATGAACTTTGGCAGGCAGTCGAAAAGAGAAACAACTTCATCAGAATTCATGAAATTCAAGAATATTATCCGATTCAGGAATACAGGGGTTATATCTTCTAAAAGACCTTTAAAACCAAAAGTTAATCAAGCCTAACTTATTTAGTCTCACCTAAAAAAGTAAATATAAACTAAATAAGTTATAGTTAGGCAAGCCTAACAAAATAATCATTGAAATCATTGGGTATTTTTTAAAAAAAAGTTAGGCAAAATTTTTCTTTTTTTTGAAAGATTTTTTTGTATAATAATTTTGTTTCTTTTTCTTTTTTTTCTTCTTTTTTTTCTTTTTCTTTAAAACACATTAAAACAACCTCTCTTTTATTTTTATGAAAATCGTATACAGCGATTTGAATAACCTAAACAGCCTTTTTTGACATATTATAAAAAATCCTGTAAAATTAACATATTATTGTTGAATATTTGATCAGGGGTTCAATCATGGCTGAAAAAAAGAAGAGATCAAAAACAGAACGAGTTGACAAATTAAATTCCAGACACTTGGCATTTATTGATGAATATATCGTAAATGGGTTAAATGGAACAGAAGCGTATTTAAAAATCTATAACTGCAAATCACACACAGCAAGAGTTAATGCAGCCAAATTACTAGCGAATGCTAACGTTAAGGCGGAATTAAACAATCGTTTAAAATCTTCTGCTGAAAAGATGGGAATTACTCGAGAAAGACTTTTAAAAGCTATGGGGAATATTGCCTTTGGAGATATAACACACATTGTTGACAAAATAAAGCTTACAATTAATAAAGAGACTATGGAGTTTAATTATGATTTGTCTGAACTAACACCACAAGAAAGAAAACTTATTAAATCTATAGAAGTTGATTCAAAACAGGGCAAAGTTAAGATTACCGGATATTCAGCGGAAAATATGCAAATAAAATTGTATGAAATGTTAGGATATAGAGAAGCAGACAAGATTGACATTGAGACAAAAAATACACATGACATTACGGAAGAGGCGAAGTTTATTTTTAAGAAAGTATACTTGAAAAACGAGGAAAAAGATGAAGCCAAATCCGGAAAAACAATCAACTGAGATTAAGATAAACGGTTATATATATGATTGGCTTACATGTGCCAATCAGCACAGACTTGTTTTTTTATTCGGTGGGTCTTCTGCCGGAAAATCATTCACATTCAAGCAGTGGATTATTCTTGAAAAGATCTTGAAAGAGAAAAATAAAATTTACGGATTTTTCAGAAAAACAACACCAGCCGCAAAGAAGTCGGTCAGGCGTGAAATTGTTGGGTTTTTAAAAGATCTTCAAATACCATTCACTGAAAACAAAACTGAGGGGGAAATACTTGTTCAGAAAACTAACAGCTTGATTATTTACGGCGGAGTTGATGATCCTGAAAAGTATAAATCAGTTGCATTTAATTATATTTGGCTGGAAGAAATTACACAATTCACAGAAGATGATTTAAACCGGCTTATGATTGCCTGCAGAGCCATTTCACTTGATGGAAAAATAAATCAAATGTTCGGGCTTTGGAATCCCATCAGCAAAACGCATTGGATTTTTAAAAGGTTTTTTGAAAGTAGAGAATCTATAAAAAGAGAACCATATCACGTTCTTAAAGTAACATATAGAAACAATCCATTCCTTACTAAAGATGATATTGCGGTGCTTGAAAACAATCCTGATAAGCATTACAGAGATGTTTATCGAGATGGAAACTGGGGAAGCCTGGATGAAAACAATATTGTTATTCCGGCCAGATTGTTCTATGAAGCGAATGAAAATGTAATCGACGTTCCTGCCGGCGGGCTTGCAATTGGTGTTGACGTTGCAAGGTTTGGGGATGATTTAAGTGTTATTTATTTCCGAAAGGGTTTGAAATTCTATCATCCTATAAGTTATGACAAGTCAAGAACAACAACAATTTCTGAAAGAATAATCGGGATTATAAAAGATTTTACTGGCAAGTATGGTAAAAAACTGCCTGTTGTTGTAAATGTTGATGTTACAGGTATTGGTTCAGGTGTTGTTGATGAACTTGTGGTATGGGCAAGAAAAAATCTTGATCTTAATGTCAGAATCAATGAGATTGAGTTCGGGGGCAAGGCACAGGACCAAGACAGGTTTGCCAATGTTGCCAGTGAGATGTATTTTAATGCTAAGGAAATACTAGAAGAAAATTATGTTGATTTTTGCGGGCATGATGTTACAATTAACGAGGCATCAGCAAGG
>Ga0272440_1001197_pt1 | contig 21582 bp, 13 predicted proteins | sample SSMMMBAug17_FD_192440 | JGI IMG/M metagenome (GOLD analysis project Ga0272440, IMG submission 192440) | Marine sediment archaeal communities from Little Sippewissett salt marsh, Falmouth, MA, United States - SSM-MMB-Aug17 | ecosystem: Environmental > Aquatic > Marine > Wetlands > Sediment ...
CGGTCGCTGATCATTTGAATGTGACAACAGATGAAGACACGATGCTAATGAAGCAGCTGACCTATGATGATCCTGAAAATATTGCATGTACATTTCATATTGTAGCACAACCATCAAAGGGAACTGTTTACATTGATGCAATATCAGGCAGTTTCATTTACACGCCAACCCTGAACGAAAATGGCGATGATTCTTTTACCTATCAGGTTAAAGATGAAGCGCTTTTCTCAAACGAGGCTACTGTCAACATTCAAATTGAAGCTGTCAACGATCCTCCAACCATATCGAGTATTTCGAATCTATTATTGTTTAAGGGACAGCCATCGAAAAAGATTTCCATTATATTAAACGATATTGAAACACCCTCGGATGATTTGCAATTAAGCTATCGATCCAACGACGCCACTTTACTGCCTACCAGCAGTTTTATTTTTGAAGGTTTTGGACAAGAACGTTATATGACAATCACGCCGGAAAATACAATCGGTCAAGCCAAAGTCACATTAACTGTCAAAGATACAGGTGACAAAACCGCTTCTACTGAATTCTATGTGAGCGTTGAGCATTCTGATACGACACCTCCGAAAATTGTTTTAAATGGTGATAGTGTCATCAGCATTGCTCAAGGAGATGAATACACTGAAAGCTATGCGACAGCGATAGATAATGGGATGGATATTTCATCGGAAATTACAATTGAAGGTCAAGTCAATGAAAATATTCCTGGAACCTATAAAGTTAAATATTCGGTCACAGATGATGCTGGAAATAAAGCCATTCCGGTTTACCGAACAGTTATTGTGTACAGTATTCCAACAATCACTTTAGAAGGATATGTTTTCGAAGAAAACTATTCAAGGCTGGCCAATGTGCTTGTTTCAGACAGGAACCATTCCTTTACTGCAGTGACCAATGGCGATGGAAAATTTGAATATGATGGACTGAAAATAACCGGAGAAATATATTATTTGACATTTACCCGCCAAGGGTATGAACCCATTACCAAGAAATTTTCAGGTTTCAGTCCTTATGATATCAATAGCCTTATGCATATTGAAATGTTCCCAATCACTGATGAATTTAAAAAAATTGTCGGCACATGCACAGATTATGATGGAATCCTTTTGGATAATGTGCAAATTGATCTGATTGCTTCGGATGCCATTTCTCCATTTACATCTGCAGCTTACTCGAATGAGTATGGACAATATACAATTGTTGTTGACTCAAGAAATTTGCCATCAGAATTTACAATGAAAACATACAAGCAAGGCTACGAATCACAAAGTTATTCCATCAATGCGGGTAATCTCAATAATGAACCATATGTGTTTAATATTAACGATATACCCAAATTGACATGGATGATCATTGAAGATATGCCAGATAGCGAGGAAGATCACCGATTGGCCAAAGAACATGATGAAATTATATTTACTGTTCGGGCCATGCCTTTTGATTTTACTGATAATTCGATGGGTTTCAATATTGTTGATCCACCGCAGTCATTAACATATACGTTTGATCATACGAAAAATGCATATATTGTCACCTATCCACAATACCAATCCTTTTCACTGACATTACAGGCAGACACAACTGAAGACTTAAATGTAAGCACAGGTTATTTTAAAACCATGCAGGTACATTTTACGAAACTGCCTGAAAGTATTTCTTCGTACACCTCAACCACTGTAAAAGCATTGCAAGTTGAAAAAGGTCAACCCATTACAATAAAAAGTGATGACATAACATCTCAAACAATTCTGGTGATTCCAGCTTTTTTTGAAACAGAAAGCAATATAGAGCAAACCGGTCTGGCACCCGATAAACGACCCTCCACAATTGATTTTACCATAGAGGAATACGATGGATTCACTCAAGTGGAAAGTAAAGTCGTGTCCATTAACATAATTGATAATCAAGGAAACAGACTGGGAGATCAACAAAATCCAGAAAATCCATTACAAAGAATTAATATTACCCTGGCGTATCCATCAACCATTACCAAAGAGGAATTACTTGATGGCACATATCGTATTTTACATGCAACCTCTGCTGCTGAAATATTTGAAGGTCATGACGTACCATATGTGCCCATCAAACAAATAGATGCCAATCAAACAACTGAAGACACAGTTACCTTTTGGGTCAATAAATTGAGCGCTTTTGCAATCCAAAAAGCAGTTGTTTCAGAAACAAAAACGCCCCAGGAATTACCCCATCCACCATCCAATTGTTTTATTCAAACGACCTGCGATTCAGGTGGCGCTATCGGGTGGTTGTTAAGCGCGCTCATCCTTTGCAGCCTTACAGGAGTTATTATGACACAACGATCAAAACGTTCAAAACAACTGGTGGCCTCTTTTATCGGCCTGATTCTTTGTATGACAATTGTATTTGCGGATTTGACATTCGCACAAATGCAGACTCAAAAATTTATGTTCAGCTTCATGCCTGGTGGAATGGTGCTTGAAAAAAATAAAAATATCGGTGATGGTCCTGTTTTAGGGCTGGGTTTAGGATATTCATTTACACCTCGTCTGGATACTGAAATCATGGCTTTTTATGGCCAGCATAATGTCAGTTTTTGGGATGAGAACTTGCAGGAAATTGATTACGAAAAGTCAGATAGTTTATCCTATTTTTTGAATCTTCAATACCATCTTAGCTCATGTAAAGTATTTGTTCCTTATTTGAGTCTGGGAGTTGGCAGCATAGACTTTGAATCAGATGCAGTTGAAGAAAATAATGCTGTTAGAATGGATTATGGCCTGGGCGCAAAGTATTTTTTAAACGAAAATATTGCACTACGTGGCGATGTTTTTCATTTTTTATCTTTGGGTGATTCAGACAATCAGTTTGTCTGTACTTTGGGATTGACATTGCAATTGGGAGCCAAACCAGTCCAAAAACCCAAACCCAAAAAAGCAATATCCGAGCCTGATAAAGATGACGATGGTGTTGTTGATTCACGAGATGAATGCCCTGAAACTCCAGCAAATGTTGTGGTCAATCGCGTGGGATGTCCTAAAGATAGTGATATGGATGGCATCTATGACAACCAAGATGAATGTCCCAATACCCCAGATCATGCCATTGTGGATCGAGCCGGATGTCCAAAAGATTCAGATATGGATGGGGTATATGATCATCTGGATCAATGTCCGGATACCCCAAAAACATTGGATGTTAACCCGATGGGCTGCCCACCGGATAATGACAAAGACACTGTGCCGGATTACATAGATACTTGCCCAAACACACCTCAAAACACACCTGTTGACAGCAATGGCTGCCCCACAGATCTTGATGGTGATGGCGTATTAGAGCATCTGGATAAATGTCCAAACACACCTGAAAATACACGTGTGGATAAAAATGGTTGCCCGATTATCCTGGATCTTGACAATGATGGCGTACCAGACTCTAAAGATCAATGCCCAGACACAAAACCAGGAGTTCAGGTGAATCGTTATGGTTGCCAGATGCTTGTCACAGAGCAGGTCTGCCTGCCCTATGCGGTTCAAGTCAGCAGTTATGAGACACGTCAAAAAGCGCATCATGTAGTCATGAAATATCAAAAGAAAGGCGATCCATTGTTTGTCTCAAAACGCCAAACCGATGATCAAACTGTATACAGCATTTTCTATGGTGTTTATCGGACACAACTTGAAGCTGAAAAGGTATCAATTGCATTGAAACAGCGAAAATTCAAAAATGTTGTCCTTATGAATCTGCCTTATGCCGTTCATGTTGAACCAAACGAGCGTTTTATTGATGATACCACAGTGAAACGTCATTTGATTAAACGTGGATTTACACCTTATGAAGTTCGGGAAGGCAAACGTGTAAAATATTATGTTGGCGCTTATGTCAATAAGGATAATGCCAATCAAGTGGCTCGTCTTTTGAAAAAAGATGGTTTCAAAGTGATGTCTGAAAAACGTTGTATTGATAGAACGTATACGCCATCAGATCAACCTTTGAAACATATTTCAGAACCAAAAATTCAAGACCAAGACAATGATGGCGTACCTGATATGACAGACCGATGTCCAGACACGCAAACAGGAGCCACTGTTGATGCTCATGGTTGTCAAGTACTTGAAAAGGAATTGGTGCACGTGCCTTATGCTGTTCAGGTCAGTTCTTATCCAACACGAAAACAAGCCCATGCTGTCGTTACGAAATATCGAAAACGCGGTGAACCATTGTTTGCAGCAATGATTCAGTCTGTTGATCCTAAAGTATTCAGCATTTTTTATGGTGTTTATGAATCTAAAGTTGAAGCTGATAGCGTTGCACATGACCTGAAAGCCAGACATTTCAAAGATGTCATGCGCCTGAAATTGCCATACGCCATTCGTGTTCAACCCAATACTGTGTATGTTGATAATGAAACTGTCTGTAAACATCTGATGGAAAAAGAATTTTTTGCCTATAAATTATCCGGTAGTGATGAAACCAAATATTATGTCGGCGCATATTCTAATCCACAAATCGCTCAAAAAGAGGCAGATACTCTGATCGCCGAAGGTTTTGATGCTCGGGTAGAAAAAAGAGCCATTATTCGAAGTCCTGAAAAATCAAAAGATTTGCCATACGTTTTATTGATCAGTGCTTATTCAGATCAGGAAAAAGCATTTAAAACAGCGAATCATTTTAGAAAAAAAGGGGATCCTACATATAATTCGTATCGAGATGTGCCGGGAACAGATAAAGACCATGAAATATACTATGGATATTATCAGTCTCCAGATGAGACAAAAGAAGTGGTTAAAACCTTGAAAAAGAGAAAATTTCGTCAAGCGGATCTCAAAAAGAAACCCTATGCCATCTGTGTTGGTATTATCGATCAACAGCACGATTTGGCAAAACTGGAATCCCAGCTATCAGCAAAAGGATATTTAAGCTATGTACTTCCTGTATTTGACCGGCCCGATTTAAGAAAAGTCTATGTCGGTGCTTTTCAAACAAAATCTGAGGCCAGGAAATGTTTGGATAAAATGAAAGTCGATGGCTTTTTGCCCACAATTGTGATTCGATCTGACAGAAGGGATGTCGCTGAAACACCAACTCTCCCCCAACCTGCAGATCTTGATTCTGACCAGGATGGCGTTTCTGACGCAACTGACAAATGTGAAAACACACCACCAAATACGCCAGTTCTCCCTGATGGCTGTCCGAAACCAGTGACACCTCAGAAAAAGCGGGATGACTATCCCTATACGATTCAAATCAATGCTTACTCAAATAAGGCAAAAGCGATGAATGTGATTCGTCAATTCAGAAAAAAAGGTGATCCCATGTTCATGTCATATATTAAAATGTCAACATCGGAAGAAACGTATGGGGTTTATTATGGGTACTATCAATCCTTTGATGCAGTAAAAAATGTTGCCGCGCAGTTAAAATCCAGACTTTTTCGTCGAGTAGACATTTTAAAAATGCCCTATTGCATTCAACTGGGGCTTTTATCCGATTCTGAAGACATTCATGCACTGGAAAGCAAACTCTATAAAAAAGGCTATGTGAGCTACCGACTTTTTCAACGTGCAGGAGAAAAAATGATTCAAATCCTGATTGGAGCGTATAAAACAGAACAGGGAGCTCAAACCTTTAAAGAAATGTTAATTTCAGATGGATTTGACGCTCAAATTGTGAAGCGAATTGGAGCACCTGCAGCCCAGCCCGAAATACCTCTCATTACTGTTCTTCAAGATAAAGACAAAGATGGCATTCTTGATGAAGTTGATCAATGTCCGGGGACAGCATCAGGTGATATTGTAAATCAGGATGGTTGCTCGATTGCACAAATTAGCGTTCAAGATATTGATGACAAACCTTTATTTACACCACTTGTGTCATCTTCAAAAAGTTCAGAATCTGATGATCATTATCCTTACACGATTCGGGTCAGTTCCTATAAAGACCGAGAGGCCGCCAATCAAATTGCGATCAAATTTCGTCAAAAAGGGGATTCCATGTATATCTCGTATGGCCAAACAAAAGATGGAACCCCTGTTCATGATGTTTTTTATGGATTCTTTCGCAATTTCGAAGAGTCACAAATGGCGGCCCTGGCTCTAGAAAGACGTCATTTTAAAAATATCGAAATGATTAAAATGCCATATGCTGTTCAATTGGGAATTTTTGATTCCTATACTGATCTGGTAAAAAAAGAAAATGAGCTGATGTCGAAAGGCTATCTGACATATAGTGTTCCGGATCGTGAAGACAACAGCAATATTCGTTTGCTTGTTGGGGCATACCCGACTGAAGAAGCTGCTGAAAAAATCGTTGAAGAACTAAAAGCGAATGGATTTTCTCCAATTATTGTTAAACGCTAAGTGTTGAGTAAAGCCAGATCTTAAGGACAAAAATGATAATTTAAAATTTGAAACAAACATATATGCCAAAGCGCTAAATGAAGGGATTGATATGTCATCGGTCAAAATTTTTCAGTTAATAAAAAGTATAACTGTCTGAAGATGTTCGACCGCCTGGAGTTTCAACCCCAGGCGGTCGTGCTGGAACCGATATTTTTCATTACCAGGCGGTCGAACATAGCCTGGAAGGTTATACTTTTATCTACCCAAAAACTTACGATCGCCTACTTAAGATAAATTTAAAGTGTCTTTATTTCATCTTATTCATTTTCTTCAATGTCATCATGATTCAAAAAAGAATGAACTGTTGGCTACGTATATGCTTGAGGTTTAATTCTTGAACAGTCAAACATTATAAATGGGAAATGATTATCAGAACTTTCCTAAGCGATCATAAGTTTTCGGGTAGATCGTATAAGGTAAGTTTAAAGTGTCTTTTTTTCATCTTCTTCAGATTCATCCTTTTTCAGAAACGAATCAACAAAAATTGAATAATGGGGAACTTATTTTCAGAGATTTCCTAAGTAAAGGGGACAAAAGGCATGCCAGAAAGAACATTCCCAATTGAAGAATGCATGGAATATGAAGAGTTCACAGATCGTGTTGAATTATTGCGAGACCTTGAAACATGGATTCAAAATATTCGTTACAGGAGATCTGGCAGTACATCCATTATTTCCCCGCGTCGGCTGGGGAAAACTGTACTTTTAGAAAGATTGGTCAATACTGTATTTTATAAACCCGAAAATCAAGTTGCACCTATATATTTCAGCATGGGACCTGAAAAAAGAACATTAAGAAAATTCATCTGGCAATATGTAGAAACTTTTTTTCGTCAATATATTGCATATTGTCTTCAGGATCCAAAACTTTATCAGGAAGATTCTGTTTCCCTGAAAAATCTGCTAGAAATTGACACAAATAAAGATGATGTAAATCATGCGCAGGAAAGAATTCATCAGTTTTTAAACCTTTATGAAACGTATCAATTTGAAGATGGTAGTATTGAGCTGTGGACAAAAGTCATTCGTATCCCCGAACAGGTTGCAAGATATTCTAACACACATGTTGCAATCATTATTGATGAATTCCAGGAAATGAAATCGATCGCTTATGACATGCCGAATACCCTTTTTAATGAATTTAAAGCAAAACGCCAATTAATAGATGAAGGTGCTGCTGATTTAACCGCTTCATATCGGCGTCTATCCCAAAGCCGCGTGGCTCCCATGCTGGTATCGGGTTCTGCGGTAACAATGATTTTTAAAACTGTCATGGGCGGACCTTTGGGCGGACGATTTGGTTTCAGATATGTCAAACCCCTTTCAATCCCCGATGGTGTTACATTATTGTTTCGTCTTATGAATATTTATCGTTCGAATTTGAGCATTCAGACGGAACTGGCTTTTTATGCCAGTACTCAGGTTGGTGGTCATCCTTATTATTTGTATTGTCTTGTCACCTCTCTGTTTGAGCAAAAATTTGACAGCAGGGAAGTGATTGATGCCTTAATTCATTATGAAGTTACCAAAGGTAAGATTTTTGGTTTCTGGCAAACCCATTTTCAGAGCAATCGTCACTATATCAATGAAGATAATGATCAGGAATTGGGTAAAAAAATTATCTATTATTTCATTCAGTACAACAATCAGCCTGTTGAAATAGATGAAATTGCATCAAAATTAAAGGTTTCAAAAAGAATTGTTGAGGAAAAAATTGAGAAGCTCTATCTGGCTGATATTGTCTGGCGCACTGAAGGTCGATATTTTTCATTCAACGATATCTGCCTCATGCGTTACATCAAGTTTGTATACGAACAGGACTTAAAAGATATTGATAAAATCGACTTAAGCCTTCAAAGCAAATACAATGTTCTCAAAGGGCGATTTCTTGAAAATGTGGTGCAGGTGACCATGATGAAATTCAATGATGATGAAATTCAAGGGGAATGGTTGGGAAAAAAGGGAAAGATTGAACTGCCTTTGTTTGATGTTGTGGATACAAGGCAGGTAAAAGCGTCAACAACAAAATTATACCAGATAGATGTCTTTGCCAGGCGTCAACAAATCACCTGGTTGTGTGAGTGCAAATATAACCGAACAAAAATGGGCATGAATCAGGTCAAAAAGCTGGAGCGTGCGGCTGATGCGGCAATGCGTGAAGCCGCAGAAATGGGCGCAACACCCCTTGAAATTCAAATGTGGTTGATTTCCACCGGTGGATTTACAGATAATGTGCTGAGGTATGCGAAAAAAAGAAAGGATATGTATTGTTCAGATCATGATCATATGAATGCTATTTTTCGATTTTATGGGGGGAATTATGATATTCCTGTATTTTAAGGAATACTGGATAAGACGTACCCCATTTACAATTATTCAGACCAACACAATTAATCGCAATCACCCTATAGATCCCAAAAATTAAGACAAAACATGACCCAAAAGCACCTGGCCTGCGACGATGCCTGCAAAAACACCATACAGGATAGAATATAAAATCAAACAACAAACCGAGTAATGACAATTATTAAATAATTTTTTAGTGTTGTGGGCGAACATTTGAAATATGTCGAAGATATGAATGATTAAAGAAAAAGAAAAGGTATGTTTTAGATTGTGGTTTGATGGACATAGTTTTTAGCATTTGCATTTCAAGCGGTATTTTTTTTCCTTGGGCAATAAAAAGTGTTGCGTAAAATTCAGAGTTTGAATAATATATTTTTGCAACATCATTTTTTTTAGTTTAACCCAAATTGCCGGTAAACCGAAACCAGGCCTATGAGCAATGTAGGAGCGAACCTTATGTTCGCCCTCCAAACAATCACTGGAATCAAATCTATGTTTGGAAACAAATGGATGAGGCTCGGACATAGGATCGTTTCTGGTTATTGTTCGGAGGGCGAACATAAGGTTCGCTCCTACATTGCTCATAGGCCTGGTTTCGGTTTACCGGCAATTTTAGTTAAACTCTGTTTTTTGGCAACATAAGGTCTCAAATCATTGAAATGTATAATCCAGGGCGTTGCTCTGGGCTGGTATGTGACGCTCTATTAGGGCAAAGAAAATACTCCTTTTTTTGAAATGGGCCCGCAAAGCAGGTTATTGATACAGAAGATACCAGTAACCCGAAAAAGCCATCTAAGGCTTTTGGGAATGATAGCACAAGGAAGAAAATGAAAAAAAACACAATATACTTAATTGATGGCAGCGCATATATATACAGAGCTTATCACGCGATCAGCCATTTATCCAATTCATCAGGATTGCCAACCAATGCCGTGTTTGGTTTTACACGAATGTTGATCAAACTGATTGAAGATAAAAATCCACAATACTTGATCATGGTGTTTGACAGCAAAGGGCCCACCTTTCGTCATGAAAAATACTCCCAATACAAAGCCAATCGTCCGCCAATGCCTGATGATCTGGTTGTTCAGCAACCCTATATTCGACAAGTGGTTGATGCTTTCAATATTCCCATTATAGAAATGAAAGGGTTTGAGGCGGATGATCTTATTGCAAGCCTGGCAAAACAAGCTGAATCCCAGGGTTATCGTTCGGTGATGGTTACAGGAGATAAAGACTTTTTGCAATTGGTCACATCAGAGTCTACTATCTGGGACCCCATGAAAGATCGGATATGGACCGAACAAAATGTTATGGATAAATATCAATTTAAACCATCACAGCTCATTGATATGATGGGCTTTTGGGGGGATACGTCGGATAATATTCCGGGGGTTCCAGGCATTGGTGAAAAAACAGCCATGACATTGATTCAACAGTTTGGATCAATGGATAACGTTTATGCTCAAATTGATTCCATTTCGAAAAAAAAGCAAAAAGAAAATCTGATCCAACATAAGGAGCAGGCTTATTTAAGTCGTGAGCTTGTTCAGATTGACCGCAATGCGCCTGTTCAACTTGACATTGAAACAATTCAGTTTCAAGAGGCAGATACTAAAAAATTATTTGAATTATTCAAAATATTGGAATTTAAGAATTTACAACAAAAATATCAGCCCCCACCCGAAATTACCCCCAAAAATTATCAAACTATTTTAACAAAAGAGCAATGTTTGGATATTATTCAGCAAATTTACGAAATTAAACGATTTGCCATTGATACAGAAACAACAAATATTGACCCTATGCGAGCAAAACTGGTTGGCCTGTCCATTTCCTTTATGCCCCATACAGCCTATTATATTCCGGTGGCCCATTCAGGGTTGGATGCCAGAAATCAATTATCAAGGGATTGGGTATTGGCGGAATTCAAGCCTTTACTTGAAGATTCGTCCATTCAAAAAATTGGGCAGAATCTCAAATACGATTGGCTCATCTTCCAGCAATATGGGATCAGGTTATCAGAAAATTTATTTGATACCATGATTGCATCGTATGTGCTTGATCCATCAGATGTCTCCCACGCTTTAGACAGAATTGCACTCAACCGGCTTAATTATAGAATGATTAAGTATAAAGATGTTGTGGGAACAGGAAAAAAAGAACGTTGTTTTAGCGAAATTGATCTTCCGCTGGCCACGCAATATGCATGTGAAGATGCCGATATCACGTTCATTTTAGCAGATCAATTTCAAAAGGAATTACAGGATAATGACCTCTGGAAATTGTTTGAAACGATAGAAATGCCGCTTTTACCTGTATTGGTTGATATGGAATATACTGGAATCAAGGTGGATCAAACAGTTCTGAAACAATTGTCAAGCTATTTTAGCCAAACCTTGTCAGAACTGGAATCGAAAATTTACGACTTGGCTGGAGAAACGTTTAATATTCGATCCACGCAACAACTTGGCGAAATTTTGTTTGAAAAACTAAAATTACCTGCAAAAAAGAAGACCCGAAAAAAAACAGGCTATTCCACTGATGTTAACGTATTGACACAATTGGCCGAAATCCATGAATTACCTGCTGTGATATTGCAACACCGCTCATTGGATAAACTTCGTTCAACCTATGTTGATGCCCTGATGTCACTTACACATCCTGAAACCAGACGTATTCATACCTCATTCAATCAAACCGCCACAGCGACTGGACGATTGAGCAGCCGAGATCCCAACCTTCAAAATATTCCCATTCGCACAGAACAAGGTCGAAAAATTCGGGAGGCCTTTGTGCCCGAAGAAGAAAGTCTACTATTGTCTGCAGACTATTCTCAAATTGAGCTGAGAATTATGGCCCATTATGCCAATGACCCCATTTTAATTGAGGCTTTTTGTAATGATGAAGATATCCATTTACGAACAGCCAGTGAAATATTTCAGCGGCCATTATCAGATGTGAGTGATACGCTCAGGTATCAGGCCAAAGCGATCAATTTTGGCATAATATATGGAATGGGTGCATTTCGCCTGTCAAAAGAATTGCATATCAGTCGAAAAATGGCGCAGGCTTACATTGATCAATACTTTGATCGTTATCAAGGTGTTCGCAGGTTTATTGATGAAACAGTTGCCGATGCAGAAAAATCAGGAAAAACAACCACCCTGTGCGGTCGTATTCGTCATATCCCAGATATCAATAGTAAAAATAAAAATGTTCAGTCGGGTGCGCGTCGAATTGCAGTAAACACGCCCATTCAAGGGACGGCTGCCGATTTTATTAAACTGGCCATGATCCGCGTGAATGAAATGATTATGGCAGAAAAACTGGCCACGCGAATGGTGTTATCGGTTCATGATGAAATTGTACTTGAAGTACCTGAAAGTGAACTTGCAACAGTGCGCTCGAAAGTTAAAAAGGTGATGGAAGAGGTCTGGGATTTAAAAGTGCCTTTAAAAGTAAATATGGATGTTGGCAAAAACTGGGCAGAGGCACATTAATCTCTTAAAAGAAAGAATATATTCTGGTAAAAATCAAGTTGCATCTTGCAATTTTCTAAAATTATGCTTAAAATATTTAAATCGAATCAATAAGTAAGGAAAGCTCTGAAAGTATCCCAATTTATAATGTTTGACTGTTCAAGAATTAAACATCAAGATTATACGTAGCCAACAGTTTTTTCTTTTGCTGAACCATGAATCTTCTGAATAAGATGAATTTAAAGTGGCTTTATTTCATTTTATTCATCTTCTTCAGTGTAATCATGGTTCAAAAACTGAATGAACATTTATTTAATGGGGAACTTATTTTCAGAACGTTCCTAAGTATAGCTAAACAAAAGGGATTGTAACCATGCCTATCTATGAGTTTTATTGCAATGATTGTCACACTGTTTATCGTTTTTTCTCAAAAACGATCAATACCACAAAAAGCCCCCTTTGCCCGGAGTGCCAAACAGTAAAACTGAAACGTCAATTATCAAGTTTTTCCATATCAAAAAACTTGCAGGAATCTGATACTGATGATATTCCTATTGATGAAAACAAAATGGACAGGGCGATGAACTTACTATCTCAAGAAGTTGAAGCGATTGATGACAATGATCCCAAACAAGCAGCCGGATTGATGCAAAAAATGTCAGATCTCACAGGCATGCCCTTAAACAAAAGCATGAAAGAAGCGATTGAACGAATGGCATCAGGCGAAGATCCAGAAAAGGTTGAAGCTGATATGGGAGACATTCTGGAAAATGAAGAGCCTTTTGAGTTGCCATCAAAACGTTTAATCAAATCACATTATTTGAAACAACCCCGAGTCGATGAAAAACTTTATGACTTATAATCAAGTAATAACCTACAAAATAAGGAGGTTTTCATGAAAAAAAGAATAATAAATATCATATTTTTTGCCATATCCATGTCCCTGCTGATTCAAATGGTAAATGCCGCTGATCAGGGATTATACCTTGATATATCGGAACCTTCACCCATTGCTGATCGAACAATACTTATCAATGCGACAACCAATCCTATTGCGTTTACTGTTTCAGACTCAGATGGGGGGCCTTTAAAAGTTTTGTGTACATCCAGCAATCCTGACTTGATTCCCAATAGCGATACGCATATCAACATTGTTGGTAAAGGGAGGAGCATATCGGTTGATGCTGAAAAAAATGAAAAAAAACATTTAACCGCACGAATCATTCCCGCATATGATCAATCTGGCACTGCCAGACTGACATTCAAGGTCATTGATTCTGGTGGGCTGTTTGCAACAAAGTCAATGAATCTGACTGTCACCAACATGCAACCAAATAGCCTGGCTTTGGAATCTTACGCGTTTGTTCCATCGAATATGATTGACACTCTGGATCAATGGTTATTTTCAGAAATAAACAATATCATTACACTGTCAGTGATAGGCAGTGGACAAATTCGCATGAATGATCAAATAATTGATACTTTCCAAAAAATAATGATTGATCCAAATCAACACATTCAAATTGAAGCGCAACCTGATGAAAACTGGCTGTTTGCCTATTGGTCCGGAGATGTGGTTGATGCTCAAAATCCTTTAAATTTTTCCCCTGATGATCAACAAAGCATTCAGGCTGTTTTTATATCAAAAGAAGAAGAGCAATTGAATTCAAATGGTTGGCAGCTCAATCTTTTTATTTCAGATAATCAAACACCAGAAATTCCAATTTCAGAAATATCTTTGGGGGTTGCTGATCGCCCATACAAAATGCGATGTAACCAAAAAGCTCCTGCATTATCCATTGTTACTGATACAGAATTAAAACCGTTGTCAGATCATATAACAACTGAAACTGGGGAACAATTTTTTCAAATTCGTATCACGCAGGATACGCCAAAATTGTTAAACTGGGAATTTGATCAACAAAATTCGGGTTCATTCGAGTTGCTTAACGCCAAGACATATGAGGTATATGTTTTTGATTTAAAAACAGAAAAACAGTGGGAAATCCCTGAAAGTTCGGATTCAATGGATCTGTTAATTCATTATATGCCTTAGGCATTTGTAGAATAATGTTTCACCGATCGAACAAGTTCAGATTGTCCGATCAAGTTATCAAGAAAATGATGTCATCATACCAAAAGTGTAGACACAATATATGAGAGGTACACAATAATGGCAAACCATGTCTGTCCCTTTTGGGTAGGCTATTTATTGGCAAGTCCTATCCGTGCACGTTTTCAAAACCCAAAAAAAATTCTAAAACCTTATATAGAAAAAGGCGCAACTGTATTGGATATCGGATGTGCCATGGGATTTTTTACCATTCCAATGGCAAAAATGGTGAAATATAATGGTCAGGTGATCTGTCTGGATATTCAAGATAAAATGTTGATGGCTTTAAAAAAGCGCGCCTTAAAAGCCGATGTTTTTGAACGTATTGATCCACGATTGACCACCAACGAAGATCTTGGAATCAGCGATCTGAATAATCAAATAGATTTCGCATTGGCATTTGCTGTTGTCCATGAAGTACCTGACATACAACGTTTTTTTTCACAAGTTTATCCAGTGCTCAAACCTGATGCAAAACTACTTGTGGTTGAGCCAAAAGGGCATGTATCGGAAAGTGATTTTACAACCACCATTTCTATTGCTGAAAAGGCCGGGTTTATTAAAATGAAAAGGCCTTCAATCTTTAGGAGTCGGAGCATTGTATTGCAAAAAAAGGGGAAGAATATTAAGGCGTCTTCGTGATCATATCCAAATGGTATGGTTCGCTTTTTATAAATAAGGAAGTTTTTTATTGGTTGATGACAGAAAACAATCTTTAATGCTGATCATCATTCTCGTTTTACTAAATATCGGTGTCACTATAAGAAATGGTCATGCATTGACACCGGTCGTTGAATCCCATGAGCAGGGGTATATCAACTGGACAACGCTGGCTGTAATTTCAACAGGAAAAGGCATACCATCGGAAAAGTTTCATGGCAATTCTATAGGCCGAAAAATTGCTGAAGATAATGCACTGAACCAGGCATTTGATAACTTGTATTTATCAGTCTTACATGTTTGTATTGATGCCAATTCCGATGCAGTGGATATTCAAAAAAAGAATAAGCATTTTCAAGAACAAGTTCAGCAAATGACAGAAAATGCACGTGTGTTGAAAAAAGAATATCTGTCAGATGGAACGGTTGAAATAACAGTTCAGATGACCATGAATGGTGGATTTTCTCAACTTGCACTCCCTGATGATATAGGTTATATTGAATCCATTACCAGCATTACTTATCAAAAGCAAATCACTTGGAAAAAAGAAAAACCTTTTTCAGGCTTGATTGTAGATGCAAGAGGTTTGCATTTAAGAGCGTGTCTTGCACCAATTATTTTCAGCGAAAGCGGTGATGAAGTCTATGGGCCGCAGTATATTAGCAGAGAATATGCGGTTCAGTTTGGAACGTGTATTTATATGAACTGTTTTGAAAGTGCAGGTAAACATCATCGGGTCGGTAATAAACCATTCACTGTAAAAGGCATAAGCGTCAAAGGAGATAAGTTGAATAACATAGTTATAAGTAACACAGAATCTGCAAGATTTAAAAGTTTGATCGAGCATTTAACCATTTTGAAACATTGTCGTGTTGTTATTGTGGTTGATTAATCGGATTGGAGGAAAAAGGAAAAATGCGTCGTAACATTTTATTAATATTGATGATTTTGTTGTTTTCAGGATGTGGTCATTATTTAATTGACACCCAACAAATCCCCAAAAAGGAAAAGTCACCCCAAAAAAATATTGTAAAAGAAAAGCCCAAAAAAATGATACAAAAAACTGTGGTGAATGTCGATCAACGCGCAAAAAAAATGGTTCAAAATGCAGACACCTTATTTTTTGAGGGAAAATATCACATGGCTTTTTCAGAATATCAGGCAGCCTTGCGGCTTGATACAAATAACATTCCAGCCACAATTGGATTATCAAAGTGTTATTTAAAGGAGAACAAATATAATCAGGCTTTTTTAGCATTGAAAAAAATTGAAACGAATGTCAGGCATACACGATATGCACCTGAATATTATTTTCTTTTCATTCAAGCCAAAACCCCTCAATCCATTTGGGACAACATACAACTAAAAATGATTGAAAATGCGTATTATTATGCACTCCCTGCTTATAGAAAGCAGCCGGATCTTTACTATTTTATGGGGTTAATTTGCAAAAAAGTGTATCAATTTAATCGCGCAAAAACATTTTTCAGTAAAGTTGTATCCAAAGGCGGTCCTTACAAAGAGAGTGCTTATGAAATGATCTGCCAGATAAAAGAGATTGAGCAGTGTGACGCTTGTGAGTATCAGCAGAAATTACCGATTATTCAACAATTATCTCGAGCAGATATGTGCTTTATACTTCATCATGATTTAGATATTCATGCGTTATTTCAAAATGATGATTTTAAACCTCAACCGCTGAAGGCAATCGACATTGCCAGTCATTCATTGAAAAAAGAAATTGAATCAGTGCTTTTAATTAATTTATTGGGATTGTCTTTATTTCCAAATAATAGCTTTGAACCTGAAATGCCCTTGACCCGTGCTGATTTTGCACAAATAATTTTTGAGATAATCAATCGTGTTAACCCACAGGCTATCAGTTCTTTTCATCCAAAAAAATATCCGGGTATTGCGGATGTTCATCCTTCACAGCATTTTTTTCGAGCTATACTTTTTTGTACCAGTCATTTGATACTGTCTTCCCTTGAAACCGGTGAATTTGATCCATATGGCTCGGTTTCAGGCGCTGATGCCCTGATGAGTATTCGGACGTTGAAACAACTTTTTGTTCAACAATTTAAGTAAAATATCTTGCACGGAGAAAACCGAATGGAAAGCAAGAATTTTAAGCAAGTGATTCAAAAAGCATATCAGGAAAGAGCGACCCAGTTGGAACTTTTCAATATGGAGCTCTCCCATTTACCAGATGACATAAAACAATTGACTGATTTAGAAGAGTTGTATCTTGAAAACAATCAATTCACCCAAATCCCTGAAAATATCAAACAATTGCCCTCACTCAAAGTTCTGTCATTGGAATATAACAAAATTATATCTTTACCTGATAAAATTGGGAATCTGAAATACCTTAAAAAGTTAAATCTGGCGAACAATTGTATTGAATCATTATCAGAATCGATTTGTCAATTTACAGACCTGGAAACATTGGATTTGCGAGTGAATTCACTTTCTGAATTACCTGAAAGTTTAGCCAAATTGAAAAATCTTGAAATATTGTATTTAGGACGCAACGAGTTTAAACATTTGCCTGAAATTTTGACACACCTAACTCAACTTAAAGACCTTGGGACAGGTGGAAACCAAATCTCTCAAATTCCTCAATGGATTGAACAGTTGAAACATTTAAAGTTTCTGTCGTTTAGTCGCAATCTTATTGACGATGTTCCCGAAGCCATTCAAAATCTGGAATTTTTGGAGCATTTGATTTTAAGAGGAAACAAATTAGAATCGTTTCCATCAGAACTGAAAAAATTGAAACATTTAAAATTACTGGATTTACGTGGGAATCTCTTTTTAGACAAAGATAATATTTTAAATAATATCCATACTCCGGAGGATATTTTTCGGACATATTCAAATTGATTATGAGCGGTCATTCTAAAAAAAACAAGCTGCCTGATATGGTATTGCGAATCGCAGATGAAATGAATATGCTTAGCGCTATTGACGATATGGATACATCACAAAACCATCTTATAAATGATAATAATTTTAATAATGAAATCAGTTCTATATACTATGTTAGCGCAACATTAGACGCGCATAGAGAAAAAGCACATATACATAGAATTTTGGAAAGAAAAGATCTTTCTTTTGTTAAACAACCGGTGACAGATATATCAATGAATAAACGCCTGACTGTAATATGTCTGTGGGATGATTTATATCATTCGGATATTAATTGTCATGCTGAATTTGAATATTTCGTTAAAATGTCCAAACAGTATCCTGATCAATCAAGGATTGTCATCATATTGTTGCGACCTGATATGGATGTATCTGGTCAAATTTCAAAAGATTTTATTTGTTTACCAGGTTATGATCGAGTTTCCAGGGAACTTGCAATATTCAAAATTGTACAAGAAGTGTAACATCAATAGATAAAGATATATTTTCGCCCAACTTTTGTTTTTACTATCGTATGATTTTGTTATCTGTCTATTTTAACAGGTAAAAAAAAACAAAACTGGGCGATAAATCACCTGACAGTCTTTGTCAGGATTGGAGGATTTATGGCTTTTTTAGAATGGGACCCCCAAATATCGTATAAAGTGGCTGATATTGAATTGGCGGAACTGGGTTTTAAAGAAATGCGATTATCTGAAAACGAAATGCCTGGATTGATGGCAATTCGTGAAACATATGGCAGTTCAAAACCATTGAAAGGGTTGAGAATTACAGGTAGTCTACACATGACAATACAAACTGCCATGTTGATTGAAACCTTGTATGAACTGGGTGCCGACATTCGTTGGGCATCATGCAATATTTTTTCAACCCAGGATCATGCCGCTGCCGCCATTGCGAAATCAGGAATGGCAGCTGTTTTTGCCTGGAAAGGTGAGACGCTCGATGAATACTGGTGGTGTACTGAACAAGCACTCAGATGGCCTGATGGTTCTGGGCCCAATTTAATTGTTGATGATGGCGGTGATGCTACATTATATATTCATGAAGCTGTCAAGGCTGAAAAAGACCCCGCAGTCCTGGATAAAAAATATGACAATGCTGAATTTCAAATTGTCATCGACCGAATAAAGGCAGGATACCAAAAAAATTCATCGTATTGGACAAAAATAGCCAGTCATATTCGGGGGGTTTCTGAAGAAACAACCACTGGTGTGAACAGATTATATAAAATGAACACATCAAAAGAGCTTCTGTTTCCAGCAATGAATGTTAATGATTCTGTGACAAAATCCAAATTTGACAATCTGTATGGGTGCCAAGAGTCCCTGGCTGATGGGATCAAGCGGGCAACAGATATTATGTTGGCTGGAAAAATTGTTGTTATTTGTGGATATGGCGATGTTGGCAAAGGATGTGCCCAATCAATGAAAGGCTTTGGTGCTCGTGTTATTGTTACAGAAATTGATCCTATCTGCGCACTTCAGGCTGCCATGGAAGGTTTTGAAGTCACCACATTGGAAAAAGCACTCTCTATTGGAGATATTTATGTAACGACAACGGGTTGTTGCAATGTCATTCGTGGTGAACATATGGAAGAAATGAAAAATGAGGCCATTGTTTGCAATATCGGTCACTTTGATCACGAAATCGACATGCGATACCTTGAAACAACCTCTGAATGTAAGAAAGAAAATATTAAGCCTCAGGTAGATAAATGGACATTGAAATCTGGCAGATCTATTATTGTCCTGGCAGAGGGACGTCTTGTCAATTTGGGTTGTGCCACTGGACATCCCAGTTTTGTAATGAGTTCCAGCTTTACCAATCAGGTATTGGCTCAAATTGAACTGGCTGAAAAGAATCATGAAATTGGAGTGTATACGCTTCCCAAAAAACTGGATGAAGAAGTTGCCAGATTACATTTAGATCGCCTGGGCGTTTCTTTGACAGCTCTGACACAGGAACAAGCTGATTATCTGGGGGTTCCTGTTGAAGGACCATATAAATCTGATCATTATCGATATTAATTTTTTAACATAAACCTGACACGTTTTTTTCTTGACGAATAATCTATTATAATATAAATAAAACTTTAAAACTTTAACGCAAGACTATAAAATGAATTGGATTCATGATTATGGGAATAAAAGAAAGAAAAGAACGTGAGAAAGAAAGGCGTCGGCAGCAAATTATGGTTGCTGCCCGGCGTGTTTTTTCTGACAAAGGTTTTAGTCGCGCCACCATGGAAGATATTGCTAATGAGGCCGAATTAAGCGCTGGTACAATTTATCTATATTTTAAAAATAAAGACGAGTTGTGTGCATCATTAACGCTTCGGATTTTGCAATATCTTCAAATGCGTGTTGAACATGTTTATAACGAAAAAAAGCAGGATATTAAGGAAAAGATTGAGTCCTTAAAAGAAGCATTTCATGACGTTTATGAGTTTGATCCACTGATTTTAAGGAATATGTTCCATCTCCATTCCAGTGAGACATTTAAAAATCTTTCACCAGAGTTACTTGATGAGATTAATCGTCTGTCACGAAAAGCCATTCGGACAATAGGGATGATATTTAAGGACTCCCTTAAGGATGGTGTTTTTGCTGATCGGGATGCTACAGAAATTGCTTATGTCGTTTGGGCTGTATTCTCAGGGCTGGCGCTGTGGGAAGAAAGCCGAAAAACATTTGCTTATGACGTTGATTTAAAAAATACACTGAGTCTTGCCTTTGATATTATTCAAATTGGATTGTTCAATTACTCTAAAAATGCATAACGTTTCTTTGTCTTGATAACAATAGAATATGCGTTTTTTCTAAGAAAATCGACAGAACATGGCTATAGTGGTGAATCTATCTGAATTCTAACCCAAAAATTTATCCCAGTTTTGTTCCATAATTTTTCTGATATTTAGATAAGGGGTAAAACTTATGTGCTACCCCTTTTTCGTTAGGAGCAGCACCCACTTTCGCACATGGTTTGAGAATTTTTTTCTCTGACACTGGATCGAATCTCCCAGATTTTCCATGCACCAATCATTCAAACATGGCGTGGTTATTGTTTCCATTGCTTTTTTTATCGTTTCTAATGTTGTTTTTGATACCATAGCGCACACACTTAGAACATTTCCTGTAAATCCACTCTTTTTCTGATCGCCTTCAATTCTTTTCAACTTTCCAAATACTGATTCTATTACCTCGCTGCTTCCCACCAGTTTTTCGTTTCTTAATCCTAGTTTTTTCCTCGCTGAATAACAAGGGATATAACTATAGTTCCTTTTCAGATATTCAATTAACTTTAGAATGTGGCTTTGATCTCTTATTAATTTACTATCAAGGTTTTCTAAATATTCAATTGCTGTCATCGCCGAAAATAATCGCCCCCACCTTCGCTGAAAATATGTCCCCTATTAGTGCCAATAATAAAGTCCCCCTCATCGTAGATTGCTTACAAAACACATAACAGCATAAAAACTTAAAAAATACATTTATTAACATCAACTAATAATCATAATAATAAGTGCTTAACCCAAGTTCGCCAAATTAAAATTGAAAGTCTTGTTTATCAACACTTTCAATTTTTTTTTCTCACTACAAATCTGACTTTTTGTGATTTTGGCATTTGTTAAATAAGGTCAAAAATATTTTCCA